>Ga0194129_10000894_pt1 | contig 53468 bp, 55 predicted proteins | sample TA2KigCa35mmetaG_FD_150862 | JGI IMG/M metagenome (GOLD analysis project Ga0194129, IMG submission 150862) | Freshwater microbial communities from Lake Tanganyika, Tanzania - TA2015038 Kigoma Deep Cast 35m | ecosystem: Environmental > Aquatic > Freshwater > Lake | place: Tanzania: Lake... | reverse complement strand
ACCTTTAGCCCATTGCTAGGCTTCCCCCGCAATGACTGAAAAGACTAAAACTAAGGCTCTTCCAAAAGGGGAGGGTTTGGTATGGTCAGTGATTGGCACTCTCGTGAGCGGACCCTTAGTTTGGGGAGCCATTGGTGGGTTTGTTGATCGCAGGTTAGCAACGGAACCGAGATATTTAGCACTGGGCTTAATTGTTGGTTTTGTCGTCAGTATGTATGTCGTTTATATCCGTTACGGTAAGAACGACGAGGTTGTTAAACAGAATGGGGGCAATCCTGAACAGCGATCAGGCTAATGTGATTGCGGCCTCCTCCTCTGAAGATGGATTTTCACCACCATCGATTATTGAGTTTTTTCCACCTAAACTATTTGAATTTGGTCCGGATTTTCTTGGACAGCCGATGTTTGCCATGACTCGTATCAATATCATCATGTTGATAATGACCACCTTTTTGTTGGTTTTTTTCTTTACCGCTTTGCGAAAACCTCAACTAGTACCTTCAGGTATACAAAACCTAGGCGAAGTATTTTTGGATTTTGTTAGAGTTCAAATTTCGGAAGAAGTATTGGGACATCACGCTAAAAGATTTAATTTGTTACTTACCACCATGTTTTTTATGATTTTTGCATTCAATATAACGGGCATTTTGCCACTTATGCATATTGCAGCATCCAGCGTAGTCGCCGTACCATTGATCCTAGGCTTGACTTCATATTTTGTTTTCAATTATGCGGGCGTGAAACAACATGGCCTAAAGGGCTATTTGCAAATGAATCTTTTCCCACCCGGGGTTCCGCTGCCACTTTATCTATTGGTCACACCGATTGAAGCAGTGTCAACATTTATTTTTCGTCCAGCTACCCTAACGATTCGTCTTGTTGCCAACATGATTGCTGGGCATATGCTTTTGGTCTTGTTTTATGGCGGAGCTAATTACATGCTGCTGGTTTCAGACAGTTTTCTATTAAAACCTCTAGGTGCATTTAGTTATGTTGCTGGATTTGCATTTACCCTATTCGAAATTTTGGTCGCTTTCTTACAAGCATACATTTTTACCTTGCTGACTGCCGTATACATAAGCGGAGCTGTTAGTGAGGAACATTAATGTCAGTTGGATAACCATCCAACTACAAACGAAAGGAACACGATGGAGCTGTTAGCTGAAGTAACCGGCAACTTAGGTGCTGTGGGTTATGGACTTGCAGCAATTGGCCCAGGCATTGGCGTGGGAATTGTTGTTGGAAAGGCACTCGAGAGTATTGCTCGACAGCCAGAAGCAATTGGTATTTTAAGAACCAATATGTTCTTGGGAATTGCGTTCACTGAAGCGCTAGCCTTGATCGGTTTGGTTGCAGGATTTATTTTTACATAAGCCAAAACTAGAGAGGCGAGTGAGATTATGATCAAGACAACTGTCTTGGCTGACACTACCGGTGAATCGGTTGAAGGTATCCAATTACTTCTTCCTGCTTTTTATGATCTTTTGTTTGGTGGCATCAGTTTTGTGCTTCTGTTGGTACTGTTCTGGAAATATGCCCTACCGCGGGCGCAACAGGTTTTAGAAAAGCGCACAGATGCAATTCAAGGTGGTATTGCAAGGGCTCAGCAACAAGAACAGGAAGCATCACAGTTACTTCGTCAATACCGAGAACAGTTGGCTGACGCAAGGGGAGAAGCTGCACGTATTCGGACACAAGCTCAAGCTGAGCGAGATGAACTTGTTAATCAAGCAAGAACAGATGCACAAGTTGTGTCCGAACAAGTAAAGCAACAAGCTACTGCTTCACTTGCAGCTGAACGGGGTCGAGTAGTTACTGATTTGCGAAAAGAAGTTGGTGATTTGGCCTTGGAGTTAGCTGGCAAGGTTCTTGGTGAGTCACTTAAGGATGATGCCAAAGCAAAAGCAGTAATTGATCGCTTTATCACCGATTTAGAAAAGTCAGTAGGTAAAAATTAATTATGATGTCATCAAGTAAGCAATCCCTAAGTCAAATACTGAAATTAGCTGATTCGGTAACGGGTAAGTCGGCTATTGATGTTGCAACGGGAGTGCTTGCTGCTGCCAAAGTGATTGAATCTGAAGCTCAATTGCGGAATCTTTTAACTGATGGTGGACGTCAACCAGAGAGTAGAGCAAAGTTAGTTACTGACCTGTTTACTAACCAAATTGCTGATCAAGCACTAGATATTGTTAAAACAGCTGTAAAGACAAGATGGAGCTCTGGTGCTGAGCTGGTAGAAGTTTTAGAGCAGGCGGGTTATCGAATTTTCTTTAGTGCAGCGAGTCTGAACAGGTTCTTGATCGAGTAGAAGAAGAAGTATTTCGATTTGCTCGATTAGTTGCCCAAAATGGCGATTTGCAAATGGGATTAACCAATCCTGCATATGTTGCTTCCGCAAAAGCGAAACTAATTACCAACTTGTTAAGTGATAAAGCGCACCTTTACACAATAAAAGTGCTGTCGCACGTGGCAGCAAATTTGAGAGGACGCCGCACGGATCGCGTGTTTGAAGAAGTGGCTGACTTAGCAGCAGCGCGCAGGGCTAGATTGCGAGCCAAACTGCGAGTCGCAATTGCACTTGATTATTCACAGCGAACTCGATTAACAAATGCACTAACAAAGATTTACCAAAAGCCAATTCATCTTGATGAAGTAATTGATTCAAGTGTAATTGGTGGAATTGAAGTCAGAGTGGCCGATGATGTTATTGATGGAACTATTGCAGGACGCTTGAGGCAAGCACGCCATCAAGTAGCCGGCTAAACCGACGTAACCTGGAAACAAGGAGAAGCAAAATGACCGAGATGCAGATTCGTCCTCAGGACGTTAAAGCTGCCATCGAGAAAACAGTTAGCGAATTCACCCCGCGCACTGCAATTGAAGAGGTGGGACGAGTTGCCGAAACTGGTGATGGCATTGCCCGCGTTGAAGGTTTGCCATCAGCAATGGTTAATGAACTACTCGAATTTGATGGTGGACTACTTGGCGTTGCGCTAAATCTTGATGTTCGTGAAATTGGAACAGTGCTATTGGGAGAGTCATCACACATTGCTGAAGGTCAACCAGTACGCCGCACTGGACGCGTGCTTTCAGTACCAGTTGGTGATACATTCCTTGGTCGTGTAGTTGATGCAATTGGTAATCCAATTGATGGTTTAGGACCCATCAAAGCAGATGGTGAGCGCGCGCTGGAAATTCAAGCACCAACTGTGGTGCAACGTCAGCCAGTAAAGGAACCATTAGAAACAGGAATTAAAGCGGTGGATGCAATGACTGCAATTGGTCGAGGTCAGCGCCAGTTAATTATTGGAGATCGCCAAACTGGCAAAACCGCACTAGCGCTGGATGCAATCATTAACCAAAAAGCCAATTGGAAATCTGGCGATAAGAAAAAGCAAGTTAAATGTATTTATGTAGCTATCGGCCAAAAAGGATCAACCATCGCGGCAGTTCGCGGTGCACTTCAAGAAGCAGGTGCGCTGGAATACACAACTATTGTTGCAGCCCCTGCATCAGATCCTGCTGGTTATAAGTACCTAGCTCCATACACTGGAAGTGCAATTGGACAGTATTGGATGTATAAGGGCGAGCACGTATTAATAGTTTTTGATGATCTAAGTAAGCAAGCAGAGGCCTATCGCGCTGTGTCCCTGCTTCTTCGCCGACCACCGGGTCGCGAGGCTTACCCTGGAGATGTGTTCTATTTACACTCACGTTTATTAGAGAGATGTGCGAAGTTAAGTGATGAGCTAGGTGGCGGTTCAATGACTGGATTACCAATTATTGAAACTAAGGCGAATGACGTTTCTGCATATATTCCAACAAACGTGATTTCTATTACAGATGGTCAGTGCTTTTTGGAAACTGATTTGTTTAACTCCGGTGTGCGTCCAGCTATTAACGTTGGTATTTCTGTTTCTCGTGTAGGCGGTTCCGCACAACCCAAGAGTATGAAAAAAGTTGCTGGTCGACTTCGTTTAGATCTTGCTCAATTTCGTGAGTTAGAAAGCTTTGCGGCCTTCGGTTCCGATTTGGATGCTGCGTCTAAGGCAGCAATTGCACGTGGATCGCGCCTAGTAGAACTCCTTAAGCAACCGCAGTACTCACCATTTCCAATGGAGAAGGCAGTTGTCTCAATTTGGGCTGGAACAACTGGTCGATTAGATGAAGTGCCAGTTGAAGATGTAAGGCGCTTTGAATCAGAGTTCTTGCACTACTTAGAGAGCAACCATTCAGATGTAATGGCAGATGTTCGCGAAACTAGAGATTTATCTGAAGCCAATATTGAGAAATTAGTTGCTGGAATTGGTGCATTTAAGAAGTCATTTATCAAGTCAGACGGAACTCCATTGATTGTAGATGAACAATTTGATGCTTTGGCGGAATCTGAAATAAAGCGAGCAACCGTTACAAGAACAGTAAGAAGCTAGGAATAGGTAGCGCAGCAAAATGGGAGCTCAACTGAGAGTGTTTCGTCGCCGAATTAAATCGGTTCAGGCTACGAAAAAAATCACTCGTGCAATGGAGTTGATTGCATCTTCGAGAATTGTGAAAGCACAAGCTCGAGTGCAAGCAACTGAGCCATATGCAACGGCTCTTTATCGAGCAATTTCTATTGCCGCATCCAATACTGCTGCACTGGATCACCCGCTACTTAGAACTGAGGGTGACTGCAAACGAGTTGCGGTCTTGGTTATCTCAGCAGATCGCGGTCTGGCTGGAGCTTTTTCACCAAATGTGATTAAGCAAGCAGAGCAGTTAGTTGAGCGCAACATCGAACGAGGTGCAGAAACTGAATTGTATGTAAGTGGTAGAAAAGCAAATGCTTATTATTCATTTAGAAATCGAGCAGTTGCTAAGAGTTGGACTGGCTCATCAGATGCGCCTGAATATGGCAGAGCAGAAGAGATGGCAAATTCTTTGCTTGAAGCCTATTTAACTCCAACTGAAGCGGGCGGAGTTGATGAAATATATATTGTTTATACACATTTTATTAACCGAGTTAGTCAAAACGTTGAAGCGCTACGATTACTACCACTGCAAGTTGTCGAAGAAACGGTTGCTGGCTCAAATTTAGAATACAGCGATGATTCGAGTAGGTCACCAGTTTTACCACTATATGAGTTTGAACCAGAACCAGAGCAAGTGCTTGATTCGCTTTTGCCACATTATTTAGCATTTGGTATTTGGGAAGCATTATTACAGTCCGCTGCATCCGAGCACGCTGCTAGACAGCGCGCTATGAAATCTGCAACTGATAATGCTTCAGATCTAATTAAGACTTTGACGCGCCAAGCAAACCAAGCTCGTCAGGCTGAAATCACCCAGGAAATCAGCGAAATCGTGGGTGGCGCAGACGCGCTAGCCTCAGCAGGAAAGTGAGAAAAATGACCGCCACAAAAAACGCAACTGGACGTGTTGCCCGCGTTACTGGTCCTGTCGTTGACGTGGAGTTTCCATCTGACGCGATGCCAGCAGTTTTTAATGCACTAACAGTAGAAGCAAATGATGGCCAAGGCGGATTGCGAACTCTGACGTTAGAAGTCGCTCAGCACATTGGTGACAATATGGTGCGTGCAATTTCAATGCAACCAACCGATGGCCTGGTTCGAGGTGCTGGTGTTGTTGATTCAGGAGGAGCAATTTCAGTACCAGTTGGTGATGCAACTTTGGGACATGTGTTCAACACTTTAGGTGAATCACTTGATGTGCCAACTTCTTCGCTTTCAATCAAAGAGCGATGGCCAATTCATCGAAGCGCTCCAGCATTTGATCAATTGGAATCAAAAACTGAGATGTTTGCTACCGGAATTAAAGCTATTGACTTGCTAACACCATATGTAAAAGGTGGAAAGATTGGTTTGTTCGGTGGTGCTGGTGTAGGTAAAACTGTTCTTATTCAGGAAATGATTTACCGTGTAGCGGAGAATTTCGGTGGTGTATCGGTGTTTGCTGGAGTAGGTGAGCGAACCCGTGAAGGAAATGACTTGTTCCTAGAAATGACTGAATCAGGAGTTATCAATAAAACGGCGCTGGTGTTTGGTCAGATGGATGAGCCGCCTGGCACTCGTATGCGCGTTGCACTTTCTGCATTAACTATGGCGGAGTACTTCCGTGATGTGCAAAAGCAAGATGTGCTGCTATTCGTAGATAACATTTTCCGTTTTACGCAAGCAGGTTCAGAGGTTTCAACTCTGTTAGGTCGTATGCCATCTGCGGTGGGGTATCAACCAACACTTGCTGACGAGATGGGTGAATTGCAAGAGCGAATCACTTCAACTCGTGGTCACTCAATTACCTCAATGCAGGCAATTTATGTTCCAGCAGATGACATCACTGACCCAGCTCCGCACACTACCTTCGCACATTTGGATGCAACTACAGTTTTGAGTCGTCCGATTTCTGAGCTTGGTATTTATCCTGCAATTGATCCTCTTGATTCAACATCTCGAATCTTGGATCCGCAATATATTGGTGATGAGCATTATGCAGTAGCACAACGAACCAAACAGATTCTGCAGCGCTACAAAGACCTACAAGACATCATTGCCATTTTGGGTATTGATGAATTGTCTGAAGAAGACAAGATCATTGTTGGACGTGCTCGCCGAATTCAGCGATTCCTAAGCCAGAATATGTTCGTAGCAAAAGCATTCACTGGACAAGATGGTTCTTTTGTTCCACTTGATGAAACTATTGCTTCATTTAGGTCACTTGCTGATGGTGAGTTTGATCATTACCCAGAGCAAGCATTCTTTATGTGCGGTGGCTTAGAAGATGTAAAGGCAAATGCTGAGAAGTTGGCTAAGAACTAAATAATGTCTACCATCAAAGTTTCGCTGCTAGCAACTGATCGTGCTGTTTGGCAGGGTCAGGCACGAATTGTCGTGCTGCGCACATTAGATGGTGAGTTAGGTATTTTGGCAGGGCATGTGCCAATGCTTTCGTCACTTGCCATTGGGCCAGTATTTATTACTACAGAATCAGGCGAAAAAGTTGCAGCTGCTGTCCACGGTGGATTTGTCACGGTAGACCATAATGAAGTAACTATCTTCGCTCAGCGTTGTGAGCTCAAAGATGAGATAGATATAGCGAAAGCTACAGCGGCATTAAGCACACAAGACAATCCAGAAAAGCTCAAACGTAATCAGGTTCGCCTTGCAGTTGCCAATAGTTAGGTAAGTAGGAGTAGATTGCGACTATGACCGAAAGTGAAAAACCTGATAAGCCCGATCAAAAAGAGTTAATGCGTCGAGCAATCGAAGCTAAAAAGAATCGTCAACACGTTGGCGGAGTTGCTGATGGGGGCAACCGAGGAATCGGCCCTGCAAGTAGCAGTAATAAAACTAAAAAGATGTTTAAGCGGAAGTCAGGTTCCGCATAACTAATGAGCAAGCCGGTATCGCTTGCAGATTTTGGATTAAGTCCAGAGTTTGGCTATCTTCAACACAAAGATCCATTAAATAGTTTGCCACCAGGCAATGAGTCCTGGGACGAAATGGGTAAACATTTACCAAAGTATTTGATGGCTTCAGACTTTCGCGCACGAGTTGAACGTTTACCGGATTTCAATTTGTCTAAAGTTAATTCTGACGCTGAACTTCGAAGAGCAATGCTGGTATTGAGCTACATCGGAATGGCTTATCAATGGTCATCAAATGACACTGCTGAAGTCTTGCCGGCCAAGTTAGCAGTGCCATGGTTTGAAATCGGAAAGAAATTGGGAAGGCCGCCAATTCTTAGTTATGCTTCATATGCAATTGATAATTGGTATCGAATTGACTCGTCCGCTCCTATAGAACTTGGAAACATTGCGTTGCAACAATGTTTTCTGGCCGGACAAGATGAAGAATGGTTTATCTTGATACATATTGATATCGAGAAGAAGGCTGGACCTGCATTACAGGCTATTGAACTTGCTCAAAAATCCGTTTCGGCAAATGACCCACTATCGCTAAGTGCTGCGTTATCTCAATTGCGCAATTCAATTAGTCAGATGTATCAAGTATTAGCGAGAATGCCAGAGCGTTGTGATCCTTATGTTTATTTTCATAGAGTTCGACCATACATATTTGGCTGGAAGAACAACCCAGCCTTACCTAATGGTGTTGTTTATCAAGGTGTGAGTGAATATGGGAATCAAGGTCAAAGCTTTCGCGGCGAGACAGGTGCGCAAAGTGCAATTGTTCCAGCCTTGGATGCTGCTTTAGGGATTGAACATGAAAGAGATGAATTGCGCGAATACCTGATGGAGATGCGTTACTACATGCCACCTGAACACGTCAGATTCATTGAAGCGGTTGAAAATGGACCAAGTATCAGAAAATATGTTGAGCAAAATTGTGATGAAGTATTGTTAAAACTCATAAATGAATCTATATCTTTACTAGCAGACTTTAGAGCGCTACATTTGCAATATGCTGGTGAATATATTCACGCTCAAGCTCAAAAAACTCCTGGCAATCCATCTGCGGTTGGTACAGGAGGAACGCCTTTTATGGTGTACTTAAGAAAGCATCGTGACGAAACTCGCAATCAAACAATCTAGCGATTTTTACCTGGTACCCAAAGTACATCACCATCGTGACGATTTGCATATCGAGCTAAAATAAAAAGTAAATCACTGAGCCTATTTAGATATTTTCCAGCCAATATATTCATATCTTGATACTGTTCTAAGGCAGTCCAAGTGCTTCGCTCAGCTCGCCTAACTACTGTTCGTGCCACATGCAAAAGTGCTGAACCAGGAGTTCCACCAGGCAAAATAAAAGACCTAAGCGGCTTTAGCTCTGCATTGTATTTATCGCAAGCTTCTTCTAATGCTTTTATTTCATTTTCGGTAACCCTAAGTGGTTCAACTTCTGGATTAACAACTACCGGTGTACACAGATCTGCTCCTACATCAAATAAATCATTTTGCACACGCGTTAACAGCTGCACTACATCAGCATCTAAGTTACCCATTGCAATTGCAGCACCGATTGCGCAATTTGCTTCATCACAATCTGCATATGCTTCAAGTCTCAAATCCATTTTGGTTGTGCGAGAAAAGTCGCCAAGCGAGGTTGTGCCATCATCGCCAGTGCGGGTGTAAATTCGAGTTAAGTTGACCATTAGGCGAGGGTAGGGGTGAATCGGCTTTGACGCACCACTTAGCCTTTGTGTCGTGAGCGAATCAGTTTTTCGGGTTTCAGGTGGAGCGCAACTTAATGGGAGCGTTCACGTCCCAGGCGCGAAAAACAGTGTCCTGAAACTGATGACTGCGGCGCTGCTTGCTCCTGGCAAAACGAAATTAACAAACGTGCCAAATATTGCAGATGTTGAGATTATGGTGGAGTTGTTAACTCGACTTGGTTGCGAGATTGACCATCAGATTGATTCAGCTAGCGTAGAGATAAATGTACCGATGGAAATTGGTCATCGAGCAGACTATGACTTAGTTCGAAGAATGCGCGCATCGATAAATGTATTGGGGCCAGTTCTAGCAAGATGTGGTGAAGTTGATGTTGCATTGCCAGGTGGTGACGACATTGGTTCACGTGGCGTTGATATGCACATAGCTGGTTTGACCAAAATGGGAGCTGAGTTCAGCAATGATCATGGTTATCTAATTGCTCGAGCGCCTAATGGGTTAGTTGGTAGTCATATCTTTTTAGATTTACCAAGTGTTGGTGCAACCGAAAATATTCTAACTGCTGCCGTTCTGGCAGATGGCGAAACTGTTTTAGAAAATGCAGCTCGAGAGCCAGAGATTATCGATTTGTGTCAGTTACTTAACAAGATGGGAGCAAAAATATCTGGTATTGGCACTCCCACACTTACCATTACCGGTGCTCGCGAACTACAACCCACTGCGCATCAAGTGGTTGGAGATCGAATTGTTGCTGGCACTTGGGCAACTGCTGCGATTGCCACCCAGGGGCAGATAACTATTTCTGGTATTGATCCTAACTTACTATCACTGCCATTAGCGAAACTTCACGAAATGGGCGCTGAGATAAAAACCGATGCTGATTCATTTACTGTTTCTATGAATAGTCGTCCCAATTCAATTGATATTGTTACATTGCCCTATCCAGGATTTCCAACAGATTTGCAGCCGCAATTTATTGTGTTAAATGCCGTTGCAAATGGTTCAGCGATGGTGACTGAAAATTTATTTGAAGCTAGGTTTAGATTTACCCAGGAATTAGCTCGACTTGGTGCTGATATTCATATTGATGGTCACCATTGCTTAGTAAAGGGAGTTAATAAATTAAGTGGTGCACCAGTAGTTTCAACAGATGTTCGCGCAGGAGCAGCGCTTGTGATAGCAGGATTGATAGCAGATGGCACAACTTTAGTGAGTGGTGTTACACATGTGGACCGCGGTTATGAGAATTTTGTTTCAGTTTTGAGTTCGCTTGGTGCAGATATCTCAAGAGAAATTGAAAGTTAACTAATGGCCAATGTCCGTTTGGCTTTCGCAAGATCTTTCGGCCAAACCATTAACTGAACGCCATCTACAGTTAAAGCCACAGTTGCCTTTATTCCAACCGCATTTAGTTGCTGTTTGAGCATCTCACCATCAATAAGGCTGATTGGTCGAGTAACTTCAACCAACATCCCGTAGTTATCTGGAGTGCTTGGTCTAACTTTCCGCTCAACGAGTGAGTGACCCCTAGAGAAGGTCCAACGAAGTAGCAAAATCAATACACCTATTAGGAATGCTCCCATTAATGGACCATAGATAAATGAATAACTTCCCCAATCGGCCATAACCTCATTCTCCGCTTTGTTTTAATCTAGGCAAGAATACGGGTATGGGTAGACGAAACAGACGACAAGTTGCCGAGCAGCGTGAACTTCGGGCAACTTCTAATCAAACCATTGAAGATTGGCAAGGCATTTCATATGTTGTTAGACAACTAAGTGGTTCAGGTTCAACAAAAACATATCGCTGCCCAGGATGCGATCATGAAGTGCGTCCGGCTACTGCACATGTAGTAGTTTGGCCTGAAGGTGATGAAGATGCTGATCACAGAAGGCACTGGCACAAAGTTTGTTGGCAGCATCGTGATAATCGAAGAGCAACTCAGCACCGTGGTGGAGCACCGAGATTTTGATGGCTGAGATAACTTCTACCAGCATTTTGCCGGCTAATCGTATTGAAATTGAGCTAATAACTTCCGACAAACTTACTTTAGTTGGCGAATTAGCTATGCCCAAGGACAGCGTTCCGGTTGCAACCATGATCTGCCTTCATCCACTTCCAACTCACGGTGGAATGATGGATAGTCACATTATCCGCAAAGCAGCATGGAGATTACCTGAGTTAAGTTCAATTGCTGTTGTTCGTTTTAATTTTCGTGGCGCAGAAAGTGCGCGCGGTAAATCACAAGGTTTTTGGGATAGCGCGAATGGCGAAGGCAAAGATCTAATTGCTGCTGTAGATTTTGTGAAGCAGAAAGAACTTCCTAAACCATGGTTGGTTGGTTGGTCTTTTGGTACTGATGTAGTTCTAAAGCATGCTCGACATTTGGATATTGCGGGTGTGTTTTTACTTTCTCCGCCTCTTCGCTGGACTTCTGATATCGAATTAGCGCAATGGAAAGATTTCAAACTTCCCTTTGTTGCTTTAATTCCTGAATTCGATGACTTCTTGTCACCCATAAAAGCACGAGAGCGATTTTCCCAACTACCAAATATCAAGTTGATTGAAGTTGCTGGTGCCAAGCATTTATGGACAGGTGAGCCTAGTGTTTATCGAGTTCTGTCGGAAATTGTTTCTAATTTAAATCCGGCAGCAATACCAATTCCACAAGAATATGATGGCGATATGACTCGGTTTGTTGAACCAATAGGTAAGAATTCTTAAAAAAACGCTACTAAATATTTCTTAAAATTGATTCTCTAAAAAACACTTAATCTACTTTGATTAGTTAACCTGCACCAACTCGATTAGCACACCGCCACAATCTTTAGGATGCAAGAAATTTATTAATGAATCGTTAGTACCTCTCTTTGCGTTTGGATATATAACTCGAATTCCCGCGGCCCTGGCTGCAGCACATGCCGCAGTAACATCACTTACACGGTAAGCAATCTGTTGCACCCCAACACCATTGCGGTCAAGGAATTTAGCAATCTCACTCTCACTTGTTAACGGAGCAAGTAATTGGATAAGTGCACCGCCGCCAGGTGGCTGCAGCATTACTTCAACCACCTGCTGCTCTAGGTTCTCTTCTTGGTGGATTGGCACCATACCTAAAGTTCCTTGATAAAACTCAATTGCAGTATTTAGGTCCGAAACTGCAATACCAACGTGGTCTAGTTGAATCAGGTACTCAGCAAGTTCACTCACGAAAGTTCCTTCTATCTTATGTGGTAGTGCAGGCATAACTCTACGCTGGCGGTAGTTTTAGCCTGTTATTTGACTGGAGGTTTGATTGTCAACGGTAATAGTGAGTGCAGCGCGGACCCCCTTTGGAAAATTACTAGGTGGGCTATCAAGCCTTAGCGCGGCAGATCTTGGCGGGCACGCCATTAAGGCAGCGGTTTCGCGAGCTGGCATTTCACCAGATCTGATAACCGAAGTATTTCTGGGTCAAGTAATTCAGGCTGGGAGTAGTCAGTCTGCTGCGCGCAAAGCAGCAATTGCTGCAGGGTTAAGTTTAAATGTGCCAGCAACAAGCATCAATAAAGTTTGCTTAAGCGGAATAAGTGCAATAGCAATGGCACACTATTTGATCAACAGCGATGCAAACCAAGTAGTAATGGCTGGTGGTATGGAATCAATGACAAATGCTCCGCATCTATTGCCAAATTACCGTAAAGGATTGAAGTATGGTGATGGGGTAGTGATTGATTCTATGCAGCACGATGCGCTGCTTTGCAGTTTTGAACATATAACTATGGGTACTGCAACAGATAACTTCAATCCTCGCTATCAATTAACCCGTAGCGCTCAAGATGAAATAGCTCTGCAGTCTCATTTACGAGCTGCAACTGCAACTCAAGCAGGTTGGTTAGCTGAAGAAATTTCGCCTATTGAGGTCGATAATCATTCAATTCAAACGGACGAGGGTATTCGCTCTAATGCAACTGCAGAGGCGTTGGCTAAATTAAAACCCGCATTTAATCCAAACGGATCCATTACTGCCGGAAACTCTTCTTCAATTAGTGACGGTGCTGCAGCGTTGGTAGTTATGTCCAAAACTAAAGCCGAGAAACTAGGTATCCCTTATCTAGCTGAAATCATTTCACATGGATCTGTTGCTGGACCCGATACTGCACTTCATGAGCAACCAGCAAATGCAATTAATTGTGCTTTGGAAAGAGCAAAGTTAAAAGTTTCTGATTTGGATTTGGTTGAAATAAATGAAGCATTTGCATCAGTGAGTTTAGTTTCAATGAAAAAACTTGGTATTACAAGTGAAATAACTAACGTAAATGGCGGCGCAATTGCAATTGGTCATCCTGTAGGTGCATCGGGAGCTCGATTGGTTACCACCTTGATTTATGAACTAAAGCGACGTGGCGGGGGAATTGGTGCTGCTGGTTTGTGTGGTGGTACTGGGCAAGGCGACGCCTTGATTCTTAAAGTTTAATTATGGTTAATGATTTACTAGTCTCTGCTCGAGTAGGCGACGTTCGTGCTCTTGGGAAATTACTTACTCTGGTAACGGCAGATCCAAATATCATTAATGAATTTGAATTAGAGCCAAAGAGTAAAACCATTGGAATCACAGGTTCTCCTGGTGTAGGAAAATCTACTTTAACAAATGCATTGATTGCTCAACTAGTAGCAGATGGCAAGAAAGTTGCCGTGCTAGCAGTTGACCCATCCAGCCCTATAACAGGTGGTGCACTACTAGGTGACCGAATCCGAATGCAGACTCATGCCACAAATCCAAATGTGTACATTCGATCAGTCTCAGCTGGTGGACATTTAGGAGGACTTGCCAAGTCAGCATCCGCACAAATTAAGTTGCTATCAAGTTTGTATTTCGATTATGTCTTGATCGAAACAGTTGGTGTAGGACAGAACGAAGTTGAAATAGCATCTGTAGCACAAACTGTGCTTGTTGTAGTTGCTCCTGGAATGGGCGATGCAATTCAAGCGGCTAAGGCCGGAGTCTTTGAAATTGCGGACATCTTTGTGGTGAATAAATCAGATCGAGATGGAGCAGATGGCACAGTATCTGAGATAAATGCCATGCTAGAGATGTCTAGCATGGCACATAAACCACCGGTAGTAAAAACCATATCCACAACTGGAGTTGGCGTTGCAGATTTACTTAATACAATTAGTGCACTATGAATAAAATTCCAATGAACGGTGCTGTTGACTTGGCGGCCCTAGCAGCAGCAAAAGTCCAAGCAGATATACCTAAGACTAATTCGCCATTTATTCTAGACATCACCGATCAAACTTTTCAGGAGCTTGTTACTGAAGTTTCAACTCGAGTACCAGTGATATTGGATTTATGGGCTTCTTGGTGCGAACCTTGTAAGCAGCTCTCTCCGCTCTTAGAAAAATTAGCAATTGAAAGTAATGGAAAGTGGGTGTTGGCAAAAGTTGATGTTGATGCCAACCCAAGAATTAGTCAGACATTTAAAGTGCAAAGTATTCCATCGGTATTTTTGATTTTGGTACAACAGATTCAACCTATGTTCAATGGCTTAAGGCCAGAATCCTTTTTACGCGAAATGATTAAGCAAGTGCTTGGCGTGGCAGAGCAAGCTAACCTACCTGGCCTTGGAATTGTTGATTCAGAACCTGAAGAAGTCACTGAAGAAGTTATAGATCCAGCTGAAGATATGTTAATAGATGGCGATTTAGATGGCGCTGAAAGACTTTATCGTGAGCGATTAACGGCAAACCCAAAAGATAATGAAGCTAAAGCCGGAATTGCATTAATTGAACTGCAACGTAGAAGTGAAAAGATTGACTTAAGTAATTTGGATCTTCCAGAAGTAACTGACTTTGCTGCGCGAATGGATTTTGCAGATGGTCAGATATTGTTAGGTAATCCAGAAAAAGCTTATAGCGCTTTGATAGAAACAATAAAAGTCCTCTTTGGCGCAGAGCACGACACGGTAAAGCAACGATTACTAGATTTGTTCGAAATCGCTGACCCAACTGACGCAATCGTGCTTGCAGCCCGGCGTGAACTTGCAAATGCCTTGTATTGAGCACAGCTATCCGCTAACAAAAGTAAATCTGAGATAATTGAGTTATGGCCTATTTGGATCACGCTGCTACCACCACTTTGCTTCCAGAAGTAAAGTCATTACTTATTGAGCAATTAGGAGCTGCACTAAATCCATCTTCCTTACATGAGTCAGGTCGCAAAGCGCGCCAACTTGTTGAAGAGGCAAGAGAAAGAATTGCTAAGGCTTTAAAGATTAGACCGTCTGAAATTTATTTCACTGCCGGTGGAACTGAGGCTGACAATGTTGCAATAAAAGGTATTCACTGGGCGCGGCAGCGCGAACGTCGTCGACCACAATTGTTGATTTCTGCAGTTGAACATCATGCTGTGCTAGATCCTGCCCAATGGTTAGCAGAGCGTGGCGAAGCAGAATTGGTGCTGATTCCAGTTGATTCAATTGGCCGGATTGATTTGGAGTGGTTAGAGCGAAAATTAGAAAAAGACTCTGAATCGGTTTCGATGATTTCAGTGATGTGGGCAAATAATGAAGTGGGTACCGTGCAGCCAATTAATGAAGTCGTTCTGTTGGCAGCTAAGTTCGGTATTCCAGTTCATAGTGATGCTGTTCAAGCGATTGGAACTCTGCCAGTTGATTTGTCTGACATAAAGTTATCTGCGCTATCCGCTAGCGGCCACAAAATTGGTGCAATTCATGGTGTTGGCTTTTTGATGTTACGCACTGGAGTAAAGGTCGATCCAATTTTGCATGGGGGCAATCAAGAACGCGATGTTCGCTCCGGCACAATCAATGCAGTTGGTGCGCAAGCACTTGCTCTTGCGGTTGAGTTAGTTATTAGAAACCAAACTGAAAACTTCAATAGGATTTCTAAATTGCGAGATGATTTAGTGAAACGAGTAAAGTCAGCTGTGCCAGATGCGGTTTACAACGGAGATCCAATCAATCGATTGCCAGGTAATGCTCATTTTTCATTTTATGGTGCTGAAGGCGATGCGATGTTGATGTTATTGGATGCAAAGGGTGTTCAAGTTTCTACTGGTTCAGCATGTTCAGTTGGAATTCCCCAGCCATCACATGTTTTAATCGCGATGGGCCTTGATCCAGTGCGAGCTAAAAGCTCACTTCGATTTAGCTTGGGCAGTACTTCAGATACATCTGACATCGATTTTCTGATATCAGCATTACCCGATGTCGTTTCTCGTGCGCGTCGGGCAGGAATGGTTAGCGATACCAAGGTGGCTGCTCAGGTATGAAAGTTCTAGCAGCGCTGTCAGGTGGAGTTGATTCCGCCGTTGCTGCCTCACGAATGGTGGAACAAGGTCACGATGTCACTGCAGTTCATCTAGCACTTGCTCGCACACATGATGGACAAGTTGGTTCACGTGGATGTTGCACGCCTTTAGATGCTAGAGATGCAAAACGAGTTGCAGATGTTTTGGGCATTCCCTATTACGTTTGGGATTTTTCAGAAAGATTTAAAGCGGAAGTTATTGACGATTTTATTGATGAATATGCATCTGGTCATACGCCAAATCCATGTGTACGCTGTAATGAAAACATCAAGTTTGCCGCAGTTTTGGAACGTGGACTTGCTTTAGGTTTTGATGCAATTGCAACCGGACATCATGCCCAAATTAAGAATGAGTCAAATCAAAAGCAGTTGTACCGCAGTGTAGATTCAGCAAAAGATCAGTCGTATGTATTGAGTGTGTTATCTGCGCAACAACTTTCACATTCAATGTTTCCTCTAGGTGATGTCACCAAGACTCAAGTGCGAGCTGAAGCTGCAGCAAAGGGTTTACTTGTGGCAGAAAAACCTGAAAGTTACGACATTTGTTTTATACCCGACAATGACACGGCTGGATGGCTTAATAAGCAAATCCAACCAAAAGTTGGCCAGGTAATCGATGCAGTAACAGGTTCAGCGATTGCCAGCCATGATGGTGCGCACCAATTCACGGTAGGTCAACGAAGAGGTTTACATCTTGATCGGCCCGCATCAGATGGTCAACCAAGATATGTTTTTAATGTAGACACTAAAACTCAAACAGTTTTTGTCGGCCCAGAAACCTTACTAAGCGTGACAAGAATTTTTGCGGATCGGCCCAAGTGGACTTGCGGTAGTGCGCCAGAAGTTGGTAGTGAGGTATATGTTCAACTTCGCGCTCACGGTGAGCCACTAGCTGCCGTAGTAAAGCAAATTGATGATCAAATTGAAGTTGAACTTAGATTGCCAACTAGAAGTGTGGCACCCGGTCAAACGCTTGCGCTTTATGATGGAAATCGGGTTCTAGGCTCTGGAACTATCACCAAATCCAGCAGGTAAAGTTGAGCGAAAAGATCCCGGAGAAAGTTAAAGCTCGCTGGCTTGAATTAGTTGAGCAGATTGAAGAGCATCGAAAGCACTATTACCTAAAAGACAAGCCGCTAATAAGTGATTCTAAATACGATGAGTTATTTAAAGAACTAGTTGAATTAGAACAAAAATACCCGCAGTTGCAAACGGCGGACTCACCAACATTAAGTGTTGGAGGCACAAAGGCTGAGGGATTTGAACCCATTGAACATTTGAACCGAATGTATTCATTGGATAATGTGTTTGATGATGATGAACTAAAAGCTTGGCGTAATCGCGTTGAAAAAGAATTTGATACTGAGCCAGAATATTTAGGTGAACTAAAAATCGATGGTCTAGCCGTCAATCTGGTTTATCGAAATGGAAAACTTGTGTCGATGGCTACTCGTGGCGATGGACGTGTTGGTGAAGATGTAACTTTTAATAGTGAATTTATCACCGCTTTGCCAAGGAGTTTATCAAAATCAGCACCAGAACTATTAGAAGTTCGAGGCGAAATTTATTTCACGCTTAAAGATTTTGATCAACTCAATAATGAAGTTATGGCGCTAGGAAAATCACCTTTTGCTAATCCGAGAAATGCTGCTGCCGGTTCTTTGCGTCAACGAATAGATCGCCGAGATGAAGAGATTGTTAAGGCAGCAAACAATCCAAAGACTTCACCTGCTAAATTGAATAGTTTAAAAGCAGATTTAGCTCAAGCACAGCGCATTCTTGGGCTTCTTAAAGTAACGGTTCATGGAATTGGTTCAGTGATTGGCGTTGATTTGAAATCACAAAGTTCAGCATATGCGCTATTAAGAGATTGTGGTTTGCCCGTTTCTAAATATTTTGAAGTGGGAATTGATCCAAATGCCTTCATTAGGTATTGGCAGCAACATCGACATGATGTAGAGCATGAAATTGATGGAGTCGTCATAAAAGTTGATAGCTTTGAAAAGCAGAAAAAATTAGGTGAAACATCTAGAGCACCACGTTGGGCCATTGCTTACAAATATCCGCCAGAAGTGGTCACTACAAAATTGCTAGATATCAAAGTTAGCGTTGGAAGGACTGGCAGAATTACTCCATTTGCACAGATGGTGCCGGTCAAGGTTGCTGGTTCTATGGTAGAGATGGCAACTTTGCATAATCAAGAAGAAGTAATACGTAAGGGTATATTGATTGGCGATACAGTTTTTTTGCGCAAAGCAGGAGATGTTATTCCCGAAATTATGGGGCCTGTTATTGAGCAAAGAACTGGAAATGAAAAAGTATTCAAGATGCCAACTAATTGTCCATCTTGCGGAAGCAAAATTAGTGCTGAGAAATCAGGTGATGTTGATCTTCGTTGCCCTAATGCGCAAACATGCCCAGATCAGATAACTGAAAGATTGTTTTATATCGGTTCACGTGCAGCTCTTGATATCGAAGGTCTTGGGTATAAAGCTGCAGCAGCATTATTCGCCGAGCAAGTTCTGAGTTCAGAAGCAGAATTGTTTGATTTAACGGCCAATAAACTTGAAAAGACAAATTTTTTTACAAAATCCTCATCAACTGGCACGCAGTTAAACTCGGCCGGTGAAAAACTCTTGTCACAGCTAGAAATTGCGAAGCAAAGACCACTGTGGCGAATCTTGGTTGCTTTATCAATTCGACATGTTGGCCCAACCGCTGCTCAAGCTTTGGCAGCAGAATTTAACTCATTAGAAAAAATTGCAACAGCGTCCATTACTGACCTGGCCCAGGTTGAGGGTGTTGGCGAAACAATTGCTGAATCTATAGTTGATTGGTTTAACGAACCTTGGCGTGCACAAGTAGTAAAAAAGTGGCAGAGATCTGGCGTCGTAATGGAAACTCAGATAGAAAGTAAAAAAACCGACGAACTAGCTGATCTAATTGTTGTCATAACTGGAAGCTTGCCAGGGTTTACCAGAGAAAGTGCTGCTGAGGCAGTAACAAGTCGAGGTGGCAAAGTAGCAAGTTCAGTATCTAAGAAGACACACTTTGTTGTAGTGGGGGAAAATCCTGGGTCAAAGTATGAAAAAGCTTTGGAATTAGATATTCCCATCTTGGATGCAGCAGGATTTGCTCAATTATTAAGTGGCGGTCCGGAAGCTGCTCGAACATATCTTGGTCTCTCGTAGAATACGGCTATGTCAAAACTATCTCGGGATGAATTACGCTCAATTGCTGACTTAGCTCGTATCGCACTTACTGAAGCAGAGTTAGATCAATTCAGTTCGCAACTGGATGTCATATTGGATTCGGTTGCTAAAGTCCAGGAAATTGTAAATGATGAGATTAAGCCAATGTCACATGCGCTTGACATCAATAATGTTTTTCGAGCTGATGTAGTTGGTAATTCCTTATCGGCTACAGATGCGCTGGCAGCAGCGCCTGCTAGTGAGGACGATCGATTCCGTGTCCCTCGAATTCTGGAAGAGGAATAAGTGACGGAATTAACCAGAATGACCGCAGTTGATTTAGCGGCTGGCATAAAGAAAAAAGAATTTTCAGCAGTTGACGTTGCAAAAGCTCACTTTGACCAAATTGCAGCTGTCGATAAGAAACTCAATGCATTTTTGTTCATTGATGAAGATGGGGCAATGGCACAAGCAGCAAATGTTGATAAGAAATTAGCATCAGGTGAGTTTCTTGGTCCACTTGCTGGTGTGCCAGTTGCAGTGAAAGATATTTTCACGCAAAAGGATATTCCAACTACTTGTGGTTCAAGAATTTTAGAAAACTGGCGCCCTCCTTATGATTCAACTGTTGTCAGCCGAATGAAAAACGCTGATATGGTGCTGTTGGGCAAAGTCAATATGGACGAATTTGCGATGGGTTCTTCAACTGAAACTTCTGCTTATGGTCCAACAACTAATCCTTGGGATACCAGCAGAATTCCTGGTGGTAGCAGTGGCGGAAGTTCTGCTGCAGTTGCAGGATTTCTAGCACCGCTAGCTGTTGGTACTGATACCGGTGGATCTATTAGGCAACCAGCTGCTGTAACCGGAACTGTCGGTGTTAAGCCAACCTATGGTGGAATCTCAAGGTATGGAATTGTGGCATTAGCTTCATCATTAGATCAAGCAGGACCATTTGCAAGAACTGTTTTAGATGCAGCTTTACTACACCAAGCAATTGCTGGATATGACCCGTTAGATTCAACTTCGATTAATCAACCAATTCCAGATTTTGTGGCAGCAGCAAAGCACAAAGATATTGCTGGAATGAAGTTGGGTATTGTCAAAGAGTTTGCAGGCGAGGGATATCAAGCCGGTGTGCTCAATAGGTTTAATGAGGCTGTTGCAATCTTGCGCAATCTTGGTGCGGAAATTGTCGAACTCTCTTGTCCTTCGTTTACTTATGCGTTAGCCGCTTATTACTTGATTCAGCCGAGTGAATGCTCAAGCAATTTAGCCCGATTTGATGGCATGCGATATGGATTGCGAGTAGATGATGGAGATAGCAGCGTAGAGCAAGTTATGGCTGCCACCCGAGCCGCAGGTTTTGGTCCAGAAGTTAAGCGCCGAATAATCATTGGCACATATGCGCTTAGTAGTGGTTACTACGATGCTTATTATGGTTCGGCTCAAAAAGTTAGAAGATTAATTGCAGATGATTTTAACGCTGCCTTTTCCCAAGTAGATGCTCTAATTTCACCAACATCACCCATTACTGCTTTTAAAATAGGCGAAAAATTAAATGATCCAATGGCAATGTATTTAAATGACATCTGCACAATTCCAGTTAATTTAGCTGGCGTGGGTGGAATGTCAGTTCCAATCGGATTGGCAGATGAAGACAATCTACCTGCTGGAATGCAGATAATGGCTCCGGTTATGTGCGATGACCGGATGTATCGGGTTGCTGGTGCGCTTGAGTCCGCTCTTGTTTCTAGTTGGGGTGGCTTGCTATTAGATAAGGCACCTAGATTATGAATCTATTTGAATTTGAAAATGTGATTACTGATTTTAAACCAGTTCTTGGATTAGAAGTGCATGTTGAGCTAAATACTAAAACTAAAGTATTTTGTTCATGTCCTACAAATTTTGGAGCATCTCCAAATACAAATGTTTGCCCCACTTGTCTTGGATTACCAGGTTCACTTCCAGTTCTTAATGAAAAGGCAATTGAATCAATTATAAAAATTGGACTGGCTTTAAATTGCCAAATAGCGCCTTGGTCAAGGATGGCTCGGAAAAATTACTTTTATCCAGATATGCCAAAGGATTATCAAATTAGCCAATACGACGAACCGATTTGCTTTGATGGATTTTTAGATGTGCTAGTGCCTAATGGGGATGATTCCAGCAAAATTAGAATTGGAATTGAACGCGTTCACCTAGAAGAGGACACTGGAAAACTCACCCATGCGGGCGGATTTACCGGTCGAATTCATGGCGCAGATTATTCACTTGTTGATTACAACCGAGCAGGAATCCCACTTGTAGAAATTGTGACCAAGATAATTCCTGACACAGGTGAACTTGCTCCAGAAGTCGCCAAAGCATACGTGGCTACCTTGCGCGACCTTATTCGAAATTTAGGTGTAAGTGACGTACGAATGGAAGAGGGATCGCTTAGGTGTGATGTGAATGTTTCATTGATGCCAATTGAAAGTAATCAATTAGGCACGCGTACTGAAACTAAGAATGTAAATTCACTACGTTCAGTTGAGCGGGCAGTGAGATTTGAGATGCAACGACAAGCCGCTTTGCTTAAAGCAGGAGAAAGAGTAAAACAAGAAACGCGACATTTTCACGAAAATGATGGCTCAACTTCGCCAGGTAGAAGTAAAGAGCAGGCAGAGGAATATCGCTATTTTCCAGAACCTGACCTGCTGCCAATTGCACCAGATTCAAAATGGATTGAGCAATTGCGCTCTGAGTTACCTGAAACGCCAACCGCTAAACGTGAGCGATTAAAACAGGCTTGGCAAATTACTGACTTTGAAATGCTAGCGGTTGTTAACGCAGGCGCTCTTGACTTGATTGAAGCAACCGTTGAATTAGGCACAGACCCCTCTGCTGCTAGAAAGTGGTGGCTTGGTAAAATCACCCGAATCGCTAATGAACGAGGTGTTGAACTAGAACAAATCGATATCACACCAGCCCAAGTTGCCGAAATAGATCAACTTGTAGCAACTGGAGCGCTGAATGACAAACTTGCCCGACAAGTGATTAGTTCAGTGATTGCAGGAGAAGGGTCTCCTGGTGAGATTGTCCAAAAGCAAGGTTTGGCTGTGGTTAGCGATGATTCTGCGCTTTTAGATGCCATTAAAGAAGCGATTGTCGCAATGCCTGAAGTGGTAAGCAAAATTCAGGACGGAAAACTACAAGCATCCGGAGCGCTGATTGGCGCAGTAATGAAAGCAACTGGTGGAAAAGCAGATGCTGCAAAAGTTAGAAAATTATTGTTTGATTATCTTGGTGTTTCGCAAGATTGAGCCCTAGGATAACGCTATGGCTGACCTAAAACCACATAGTAAAGATGTAACTGACGGCATCGAGCGAGCTCCGGCTAGATCCATGCTTAGAGCAATCGGCATGAAAGATGAAGATTTTGCAAAACCACAAATTGGTATTGCATCAAGCTGGAACGAAATCACACCATGCAATATGTCATTGCGACGACTTGCTGCCAAAGCACGCGAAGGCGTTTTCGATGCAGGTGGTTTTCCAATGGAGTTCGGCACGATTTCAGTTTCTGATGCAATTTCTATGGGTCATGAAGGCATGCGTGCCAGTTTGGTTTCGCGAGAGATTATTGCCGACTCAGTAGAAGCGGTTGTATTTGCGGAGCGGCTTGATGGTGTAGTTACGTTAGCTGGATGTGATAAATCATTACCTGGAATGTTGATGGCAGCCGCACGATTAGATGTGGCATCGGTGATGATTTATAACGGTTCAATTCTTCCAGGTAGATATGGTGATAAAGACATCACAATTGGCGATGTTTTTGAAGCAGTTGGTGCTTGTGCTCGCGGAAAAATCACTGAGGCTGAGTTGGGTGAAATCGAACGTAGAGCCTGCCCGGGTGAAGGTGCATGTGGCGGAATGTTTACAGCTAACACGATGGCTTCTATTGGGGAAGCGATAGGAATGTCGCTGCCAGGCAGTGCTTCAGCACCAGCTGTTGATAAACGACGCGAAGATGATGCAATTGATGCCGGTGAAGCAGTGGTCAATCTAATCGCAAAAGGAATTACTACTCGCGACATTATGACTCGAAAAGCATTTGAAAATGCAATTGCAATTGTGATGGCTTTAGGTGGTTCAACTAATGCTGTTTTGCATTTGCTCGCAATCGCACGTGAAGCTCAAGTTCCGCTGACCATTGATGATTTCAATGTGATTGCTGATCGCACTCCGCATTTAGCTGATGTCAAGCCATTTGGACGATATGTGATGAATGATGTTGATCGAATTGGTGGCGTACCAGTTGTAATGAAAGCACTACTTGATATTGGCGTATTACATGGCGACGTGATGACTGTAACTGGCAAAACAATGGCGGAGAACTTAGAGGCTATTGCGCCACTAAATCCAGATGGCCAGATAATTGCACCAACAGCTAAACCATTACACGCTACTGGTGGATTAATAATCTTAAAGGGCTCACTTGCCCCAGATGGATCAGTAATTAAGGCAGCATCAATTGAAGAACCTGTTTTTGAAGGTGTAGCTAAAGTATTTGATGATGAACGCGATGCTATGGATGCACTAACAGCAGGAAAAATTGTTAAAGGTGATGTTGTTGTTATTCGATATGAAGGTCCTAAAGGTGGACCTGGAATGCGCGAAATGTTGGCGGTAACAGCTGCAATAAAAGGTGCCGGACTTGGTAAAGATGTAATGCTCATTACCGATGGACGATTCTCTGGCGCTACTGCTGGATTTTGTATTGGGCACGTTGCTCCGGAGGCAGTTGATGGTGGGCCGATTGCATTTGTTAGAGATGGTGATCGAATCCGTTTAGATATGGTCAGTCGAACCTTAGATTTACTCGTTGATAATGCTGAACTTGAAAAGCGTAAACAGGGTTGGAAACCTAATGCACCTCGCTATACGCACGGAATATTAGGGAAATACGCTCGTTCAGTTGGCTCAGCTGCAGATGGTGCCCCTACCTGGTAAACCGCTGATTTTTTCAGTTAACGTGGGGGAGCAGTGCGAGTTAGTTAGTTAGCCTGATACCTTTTCCCTGTGCTAAACCGTGAGGTAGTGGTTAGATAGCGCATCAGCCCAACCAGGCAGATGCGCCTCCCTCCGATGCCCAACCGGGCCGGGGGGTTTTTCATTAGTGGACTTACCCAGTTTGCTAAATCACGGCGAACCACACTGCTGCCAAAAGCGCGTTACCTGCATCGTAAACAGCAAGGACAGCAATGAGTAATGAAAACACCAGCGCTATTACTGGCGCGGAGAGTTTAGTTCGATCTCTAGAACATGCTGGAGTAACGGACTTGTTTGGAATTCCTGGTGGAGCAATTCTGCCTGCCTATGACCCACTTATGGATTCAAAGAAGTTACGTCACATTTTGGTGCGACATGAACAAGGCGCAGGACACGCAGCACAAGGTTATGCGTTAGCAACAAACAGAGTTGGTGTTTGTGTTGCAACCAGCGGACCTGGTGCAACAAATTTAGTGACTCCAATCGCCGATGCATATATGGATTCAGTAGCAATGGTTGCTATCACTGGACAAGTACCAAGTGGGGCCATAGGTACTGATGCTTTTCAAGAAGCAGATATTCGTGGCATCACAATGCCAATTACTAAGCACAATTATTTAGTAACAAATGCGGCCGATATTCCAAAAGCAATCGCTGAAGCATTTCATATCGCAAGCACCGGTCGTCCAGGACCGGTCTTGGTAGATATTTCAAAGGATGCTCTTCAGGCTAAAGCAGATTTTCTCTGGCCTACTGCAATTGAACTTCCGGGGTATAACCCAGTTACTAAACCTAATTCAAAACAAGTTAAAGAAGCTGCCAAGTTAATTATGGAATCAAAGCGACCAGTTTTTTATGTTGGTGGTGGCGTAATTAAGGCACAAGCTACAAAAGAGCTATTCCAGTTGGCTGAACTAACTGGAATTCCAGTAGTAACCACGTTAATGGCTCGCGGAGCATTCCCAGATAGCCATCCGCAACATTTAGGAATGCCTGGAATGCACGGTACGGTAGCTGCTGTTGGTGCACTGCAGAAAAGTGATTTACTCATTACTTTGGCTGCTCGATTCGATGATAGAGTAACTGGCAGACGAGATTCGTTTGCACCATTTGCCTCCGTGATTCACGCCGATATTGATCCTGCTGAAATTGGCAAGAATCGCGAAGCTGACGTACCAATTGTTGGCGATGTTCGAGAGACCATAATTGAGTTAATCGCAGCCCTAAAATCTGAAATGAAAACTGGTAAGCGCATTGATCAAGAGGGCTGGTGGAGTGAGCTAAATATAATGCGTTCCACTTATCCGTTGGGATATGACTTACCAACAGATGGGTCTGTTTCACCACAGCGAGTAATTGAACGACTGGGCAAAATCACTGGGCCGGAAACCATTTACACCGCAGGCGTTGGGCAACATCAAATGTGGGCAGCGCAATTTATTAATTATGAAAATCCGGGCACTTGGTTGAATTCTGGTGGGCTTGGCACTATGGGATTTGCGGTGCCAGCAGCAATGGGTGCAAAAGTTGGCGCACCAAACAAAACTGTTTGGGCAGTTGATGGTGATGGATGTTTTCAAATGACTAATCAAGAATTAGCAACTTGCGCCATTAACGATATTCCAATCAAAGTCGCACTAATCAACAATCAATCACTGGGAATGGTTAGACAATGGCAAACATTGTTCTATAACTCTAGATATTCCAATACTGATTTGCAGACCCATCGAATTCCAGACTTTGTGAAATTAGCAGATGCATATGGCTGTCATGGTTTGCGCTGCGAGAGTCCAGATCAAATAGATGCCATAATTGAGAAGGCGATGTCATTGAACGATGCTCCAGTTGTTGTTGACTTTATGGTGTATAAAGATGCGATGGTATGGCCAATGGTTGCAGCTGGTGCCTCAAATGATGACATTAAATACGCCAGAGATTTAGCACCAGATTGGGAAAGGGGAGATGCAGAATGAGTAAGCACACACTGTCTGTATTAGTTGAGGACCAACCTGGTGTGCTCGCCCGAGTGGCTGCGCTGTTCTCGCGACGAGGATTCAACATTGAATCGCTAGCAGTTGGTCCAACTGAGATTGAGGGCGTCTCTCGGATGACCATTGCGGTTAATGCAGACACCCTGCCACTTGAGCAAGTAACAAAACAATTGAACAAGTTAATCAACATCCTAAAGATTGTCGAGTTAGAGCCGAGCACATCAGTTCAGCGTGAACTTCTTTTGGTTAAAGTTAAAGTAGATAAAGAGAGTCGCTCTAGCGTTTTAGAGACTGTTCAGCTTTTTAGAGCGAAAGTGGTTGATGTGTCCAGTGATGCGTTAGTAATTGAAGTGACTGGAAACAGCGACAAGCTTGAGGCATTTCTTCGTTCTGTTGAACCATATGGCATCAAAGAATTGGTGCAATCCGGAATGGTGGCAATGGGCCGTGGTGATAAATCGATAACAGAGCGTAGTTTACGCATTGCAGATCGAACCGCTTAAGATTTCTAACAACAACTGAAAGGGAAGCAATGGCTGCACAACTTTATTATCAAGATGATGCTGATATGGCAATCATCCAAGACCGAACTGTTGCAGTGATTGGATATGGATCGCAAGGGCATGCACATGCACTGAATTTGCGTGACTCTGGTGTTGATGTTCGGGTGGGTTTGCTGCCAGGATCAAAATCTCGCGGCAAGGCTGAAGAGCAGGGCATTCGAGTTTTAACTCCTGATGCTGCTGCTAAAGAAGCCGACGTCATAATGATTTTAGCGCCAGATCCAGCACAACGTGGTCTTTATGCGCAATATATTGAACCAAACCTGGAAGCAGGTAAGGCAATATTTTTTGGACATGGATTTAACATCCGATATGGATATATCAAACCACCTGCAAATGTAGATGTTTGTATGGTTGCGCCCAAAGGACCTGGACACTTAGTGCGCCGGGAATATGATGCTGGTCGCGGCGTGCCAGTAATTGTTGCTGTTGAACAAGATGCAACTGGTGAGGCGTGGCCGCTCACGTTGTCTTATGCAAAAGCAATTGGTGGGTTAAGAGCAGGTGGCATAAAGACTACTTTTACTGAAGAGACTGAAACTGATTTGTTTGGCGAACAAGCTGTGCTTTGTGGTGGAGCCTCAGCATTAGTTATGGCAGGTTTTGAAGTATTGACTGAAGCTGGATATCAACCAGAAGTTGCGTATTTTGAATGTCTGCATGAATTAAAGTTAATTGTGGATTTAATGTATGAAGGTGGTATTGCAAAACAACGTTGGTCAGTTTCTGATACTGCTGAATATGGTGATTACATTTCCGGTCCAAGAGTTATAGATGCACGAGTCAAAGAAAACATGAAAGCGGTGCTTGCTGATGTGCAAAACGGTGCATTTGCAAAACGCTTTATTGATGACCAAGATAAAGGTGCATCGGAATTCAAAGCTTTACGCGCTAAAGGTGAAGCTCATCCAATTGAGGCGGTCGGTAGAGATTTGAGAGCGCTTATGTCATGGGTTAAGAAGACTGATGACTATGAAGAGGGTAAGGCTGAAAGATAATGAGTGATCGTGTAAAGATCTATGTTAAGCCAAACGGATCGGTGCGCATTACCGGTGAAGTTGATTTTGTAGATAGTGATGGCAATGTCATTGAGACAAAAGAAAACTTCTCCCTTTGTCGATGTGGTCACTCGCAAACTAAACCATTTTGCGATGGCGCACATCGGGCAGCTGGATTTACTGCTGAATAATGCCCAAAGCAGTTAAGAAAGCAGATCTTCCCCGAAAGATTTGCCTCACTTGCAACCAAGAGATGGTCTGGCGGAAAGCCTGGGCTAAGAATTGGGAACAGGTTAAGTATTGTTCTGAACGCTGTCGTAGAAATCGCGGCTAGCGAAAAAGAACTTTCGCTCTAGGATTCAACTAGTTGTATTGAAAGGGAAATTGTGACTCGTCCCATCGTATTAATCGCTGAGGAGTTATCTCCAGCTACTTTGGCAGCGCTCGGTCCTGATTTTGAAGTTAAGAATGTTGATGGTACTGATAGAACTGCATTGTTGAATCAGATCGTTGATGCCTCAGCGATTTTAGTTAGGTCTGCAACTCAAGTTGATGCAGAGGTTTTTTCAGCCGCAAAAAAACTGAAAGTAGTCGCTAGAGCCGGTGTTGGCCTAGATAACGTAGATGTAGCGGCAGCAACTCAAGCGGGCGTGATGGTAGTTAATGCGCCAACATCAAACATTGTTTCAGCAGCTGAACTAGCAGTTGGATTGTTAATTTCGTTAGCTCGGCATATTCCAGCAGCTCACGCATCTCTTGTTGGAGGTGAATGGAAGCGAAGCAAATTCAATGGTATTGAGATTGCTGACAAAACTTTAGGTGTGATTGGTTTTGGTCGAATTGGAATGTTAGTAGCACAACGCTTATCAGCTTTTGGCGTTTCCATCTTGGCTTATGATCCCTATGTTCAGCCAGCAAGAGCTGCACAACTTGGTGTGAGAGTTGTGTCTCTAGAAGAACTACTTCAAGAAAGTGACTTCATTACAGTTCACTTACCTAAGACTGCGGATACAGTGAATCTCATTGGTGAAAAAGAATTTGAAATGATGAAAGATACTGCTTTATTAATCAACGCCGCCCGAGGTGGCATAGTTAATGAAGCAGCGCTTTATGAAGCACTTAAATCGAACAAGATTGCTGGTGCTGGTTTAGATGTTTATGCAAAAGAGCCTTGCACTGACTCACCTTTGTTTACATTGCCAAATGTGGTTGTTACCCCACATTTAGGAGCATCTACTGACGAAGCGCAAGAAAAAGCAGGTATTGCAGTTGCTCGCTCAGTTAGATTAGCGTTGGCAGGCGAGTTAGTACCAGATGCCGTAAATGTTCAAGGTGGGGTAATTGCTGATTTGGTTAAGCCATTGCTACCACTTGCTGAAGCTTTAGGACAAATTGCTGCTTGTTTAACTTCAAAAGCTATTGAGCGAATTGATGTGGAGTATGTGGGTGAGGCACATCAGTCTGACATTTCGGTGTTGGAAATTTCAGCACTCAAGGGAGTGTTCACCAATTTAGTTCACGACCCAGTTTCTTATGTAAATGCGCCCGTATTGGCAAAAGACCGAGGAGTTGCCTCAAAGGTGTCTTTAGTACACGAGGAAACGGATCATCGGACTTTGGTGCGAATTGTTTTGACCCTAACAGATGGTGATCAGGTTTTAGTGGCAGGTACGGTAACTGCACCAAATGACAAGATGAAAATCGTGCAAATTGATCAATTTGAAGTAGACGCGCCTATTGCGACGCATATGGCATTTTTTAAGTATCACGATAGACCAGGTGTAGTTGCTATTCTCGGTCGAATCTTGGGTGATGCAGAAATCAACATCGCTGGAATGCAGGTTTCCCGTGAAGCTGCCGGTGCCCACGCGATGGTTGCACTTACTTTAGATAGCGCGGTTTCAGTTGAAATAGCAGAGCAGATTTCATCTGAGATTGATGGACACACCGGTAGGGTAGTAAGTTTCATCAGTTAGTAACTCTAAGGTGAATGGGCTATAGTTTAATTATGTACCGATTCGCAACAACAAGCGTTGTAGTATTGGTATTGAGTGTCTTAACGCCAATCCAAACTGCACAAAGCACTGAATTAGAGATTGAGTTTTCTAAGTTGTTGGTGGCTAATGAAACACCTGCCGGCTATGATCGAAATCTTTTCCGACATTGGATAGATGCTGATCGAGACGGTTGTAACGCACGGCTTGAAGTTCTGATTGCTGAAGCAGTTGTTGCACCAACCATCGGTGCTAACTGCAAACTTACGGGTGGCAAATGGATTTCTTTGTTTGACAATCAAGAAGTCACAAATGCTTCGCTACTCGATGTAGACCACTTTGTTCCGCTAGCTGAAGCATGGCGCTCTGGCGCAAATATGTGGTCTGGTCAGCGAAGAATGGCTTTTGCAAATGATCTTGATTTAACTGAAACGTTGATTGCGGTTAGTCGAGCATCGAATAGGAGTAAATCAGATAATGATGTAGCAAATTGGCTACCACCAAATCAAGATTATCGCTGTACCTACTTAGTTGCTTGGGTTAAAGTTAAGGTTAAGTGGGATCTTCGCGTTGATGCCACTGAACGCAGCACACTAGAAAATAAATTAATGGATTGTGGCGAGTTGTCGCGCAAAACCTCACCAAAATTTTCCCCTGTAGCTAATGGTGCATCACCAAACCTGCAACCAACCCTCGTGCGATATCAAAACTGCAATATGGCAAAAGCTGCTGGAGTAACTCCAATTAGGAGAAGTGTTAACTCTGCACTCTACAATGCAAATCAACATCTAGATCGAGATAAAGATGGAGTTGCTTGCGAGTAATTAACGCTCGGAGCGATTCACCGCGCTAATGATTGCTTTCAGTGAAGACGTTACGATACTTGGATCAATGCCTACGCCCCAAAGAATTTCATCACCTAATTCACACTCTAAGTAAGCAGCAGCAGTTGCATCACCACCTGCACTCATTGCGTGTTCGTGGTAATCCAAGACTTTCACCGTTACGCCGTGCTTAGCTAAAGCATCTACAAATGCAGCGACAGGACCATTTCCTAAGCCGACAATTTCATATTCATTGCCGTTATCGTCAAGAATGACTTGTAGGCTGGTAGCTCCATCAACTGCGGATTGCTGGGAAATATTCTTGAGGCGGAAACGCCCCCAGCGATTTATTGGATGTGGTAAATATTCATCTGTAAAAATCTCCCACATCTGCTCTGGGGTAACCTCACCGCCCTCAGAGTCAGTTACCTTTTGAATAACTCGACTAAATTCGATTTGCAATCGACGGGGAAGTTCCAATCGGTGCTCGGTTTTCATAATGTAGGCAACGCCGCCTTTGCCCGACTGGGAATTTACTCTAATTACTGCCTCGTAGCTTCTACCTAAATCTTTTGGATCGATTGGAAGATATGGAACTTCCCAGCGAAAGTCCTCAACTTCTTTACCAGCCGCTTGAGCATCTTGTTTCATTGCTGCAAAACCCTTATTGATTGCATCTTGATGTGAACCACTAAAAGCAGTAAATACCAAATCTCCGCCATAAGGATGACGCTCTGGCACATTGAGTTGATTTGCATATTCCACAGTTCTGCGAATTTCAGCAATATCGGAGAAATCAATCTCAGGATCAATTCCTTGACTAAACAAATTTAGCCCAAGTGTGACCAGACAGACGTTACCTGTTCGCTCACCATTTCCAAATAACGTTCCTTCAATTCGATCAGCGCCAGCCATATAGCCAAATTCAGCAGCTGCAATAGCAGTTCCGCGATCGTTGTGGGGATGAAGCGACAAGATAATGCTATCTCGTCGATTTAAGTTTCGGTGCATCCATTCAATTGAATCTGCATACACATTAGGAGTAGCCATTTCTACTGTTGCAGGTAAATTTATTATAACTTTGCGCTGTGGCGTAGGTTGCCAAACATCAGTTACCGCATCACAAACTTCTTTTGCAAATTCAAGTTCTGTGCCAGTATAGGACTCAGGCGAATATTCAAAAAGAATATCTGTACCAGGTAAGTTAGTAGCTTGAGTTAAGCACAACTTTGCACCGGCTACTGCAATATCAATAATTCCTTGTTTATCTAGATTAAATACCACTCTGCGTTGCAAAGTTGAGGTGCTGTTATACAAATGCACAATTACCCGCTTAGCGCCTTTGATTGATTCAAATGTTCGCTCAATTAGATGTTCTCGTGCTTGCGTTAGAACCTGGATAATCACATCATCAGGAATATGTCCCTCTTCAATCAAGAGTCGAACAAAATCAAAATCTGTTTGCGATGCGGATGGAAAGCCAACCTCAATTTCTTTGTATCCCATTTTGACCAGAAGCTGAAACAGCGCAAGCTTGCGTGCAGGGGTCATTGGATCGATTAGGGCTTGATTGCCATCACGTAAATCAACTGAGCACCAGCGTGGTGCTTTAGTTATCTGCTGACTTGGCCAGGTGCGGTCAGCTAATTTAATTGGAATGAAGGGTTGATAGCGATTTGCTGACATTCCCGAGGGCTGCTGGGCAGCTTCTGAAAAGTGAACTGATTTGTTATTCATAAAAGGCCTCCGATGGTTTTTAGGGGATTTCACCGGCTTGCATAGCACTTGCCGCGCAGGGGCGGCCAGTGGTTAGGCCCCGACGCGGCGGGTAAGTAGCAAGGAGCGGAGACGCATAAGGCGAAGGTTACACGCATCGGTTTAGGGAATCGAGTGCGGCTCTCATAAGGTTGGCCGATGAATAGATATTCGGTAGCAGTGATTCCTGGCGATGGCATAGGCCAAGACGTCACCTATGAAGCCCTCAAGGTGCTCAAAGTTGTTGCTGACCAAGCAAAGATAGTTTTTGAGTTTCAAGATTTTGAATTAGGCGCTAACCGATATCTGAAATCTGGAGAAACTTTAACTGATGCAGATTTATCACAATTGTCAAAATGTGATGCAATTGTGTTAGGCGCAGTTGGTGACCCAAGGGTTCCGCCAGGAGTTTTAGAGCGTGGACTTTTGTTGAAGCTTAGATTTGAGTTTGATCACCATGTGAACTTGCGTCCAGTTAAATTGTTACCTGGAGTTAAGACACCGCTTGCAGATAAAGATTCCAGTCAAATTGATATGGTTTTTTGTCGCGAGGGAACTGAGGGTCCATATGCGGGCGCAGGTGGAAATTTAAGATTTAATACTAGCCATGAGGTTGCTACTGAAGAATCAATAAATACTTCCTATGGCGTAGAGCGTGTTATTAATGATGCATTTCGTCGAGCAATGAAAAGACGAAAACACTTAACTTTAGTTCATAAAACAAATGTATTAGTGCATTCTGGCGGATTGTGGAAGAGAACTTTTGATCGGATTAAGGAAGATTATCCGGAAGTAAGCGTTGACTATCAGCATGTTGATGCAGCAGCAATGTTTATGGTTAATCAACCAGAGAGATTCGATGTTGTGGTTACTGATAATTTATTTGGCGACATACTCACTGATATTGGTGCTGCTATTGCTGGCGGAATTGGACTTGCCGCCAGTGGAAATTTAGATCCGTCTGGAAAGTTTCCAAGTATGTTTGAACCCGTTCACGGTTCTGCACCGGATATTGCTGGAAAACAAATCGCAGATCCAACCGCTGCAATTTTGAGTGTTGCTATGCTGCTCGATCACCTTGGACATTTAGATGCTGCAAATAAAGTTGAAGCCGCAGTAGCAGCAGATTTAGTTGCGCGGGCCGGTGTTCGAAGAACATCTGAGATTGGTGATGCAATTGCTGGGAGGCTGTAATGGTTGAGTTAATCAAGAAATTAAATAAAGACGGACGTTCCGCAACAGAGATTAAAAAAATTGTGGCTGATCCAGGATTTGGAAAAGTGTTTACGGACCATATGGCCAGTGCTAACTACTCAGTGAAGCAAGGTTGGCATGATGTTTCTGTTAAGCCATACGCACCATTTCAAATGGATCCTGCGATGCTCGCGATTCATTACGGTCAAGCGATTTTTGAGGGAATGAAGGCATACCGTTGGCCCGATGGAAGTGTTTACACATTTCGACCTGAAATGAATGCACGAAGGTTTCAACGCTCGGCACGTCGACTAGCTATGCCTGAACCTGCAGAAGATTTGTTTTTGACAATGGTTCAAAAGTTAGTAGAAACTGACAACGCTTATGTTCCAAGCGGAGGCGATAAGTCTTTGTATATCCGGCCATTTATGTTTGCATCTGAAGTTGGCCTGGGTGTGAGACCTGCAACTGAATATTTATTTTTAGTAATTGCATCTCCCGTTGGTGCTTATTTTGATCCAACTAAAGCAGTTAGCGTTTGGGTATCAACTGAGTTTGTTAGAGCAGCGCCTGGCGGTACTGGCGAAGCAAAATGTGCAGGTAATTATGCTGCAAGTTTGATTGCGCAAGCGCAAGCAAAAGAGCAGGGCTGCGATCAGGTTATCTGGCTTGATGCAATTGAGCGAAAATGGATTGAAGAAATGGGTGGGATGAATCTCTTTTTTGTTCTCGGCAGTGGAGATGAAGCACAATTGCTTACCCCTGAATTAACTGGAACTTTACTACCTGGGGTAACCCGAGATTCACTTATCCAACTTGGCAATGACCTAGGTTATGACACTCACGAAGGCAAGATTTCAGTTGATGAGCTTTATGAATCCATTCAGTCTGGTCGAATTACTGAAGTATTTGCATGCGGAACAGCGGCGGTGATTGCACCCATTGGTGAAATTAAAAGCGCTACTCGAAATATAAAGGTTGGCGATGGTCTTCCTGGACCAATCACTATGAAACTGCGCAAAGCCCTATTGGATATTCAAACTGGAATCGCACCAGATAAACATCATTGGGTGTACAGGCTGGTTTAATGAAAAACGATGAGTTTCACATTTATGACACCACCTTGCGTGATGGTGCACAACAAGAAGGTTTAAACCTAACTGTCCATGACAAGTTAACAATTGCTAAACATTTAGACTCTTTAGGTGTTGGTTTTATTGAAGGTGGATGGCCCGGCGCAATTCCAAAAGACACCGAATTTTTTCGCAGAGCACAAACGGAGTTAAAACTTAACAATGCCGTACTTACAGCTTTTGGTGCAACAAGAAAGCCGGAAGTTAAAGTTAATGAAGATGCTCAAGTTAGGGCATTGTTAGATTCAAATGCCAAAGTAGTTACATTAGTAGCCAAAACATACGATCGACATATTGAACTTGCCTTGCGCACGACTCTTACTGAAAACTTGAAAATGATTTCTGAAACTGTGTCATTCTTGGTTAACGAGGGTCGCAGAGTTTTTCTGGATGCGGAACACTTTTTTGACGGTTATCTAAGTAATCCCGACTATGCAATTGAGGTTGTTCGAACTGCTATGTCTTCGGGTGCAGATGTTGCAGTTCTTTGTGACACTAATGGTGGCATGCTGCCAGTTGAGCTCGCTGAAATTGTTCACGAGATTTCGCAAAAAACTTCCGCTCGATTGGGAATACATTGCCATGACGACTCTGGATGTGCGGTTGCAAATTCACTTAGTGCAGTCGATGCTGGTGTAACGCACGTACAGGGAACGGCAAATGGATACGGTGAGCGATGTGGTAATGCTAATTTGTTTACTGTAATTGCTAATTTACAATTGAAGAAAGATTTATTAGTTCTACCAATATATAATCTTAAAGAAATGACAAGAACATCACATGCCATTTCAGCTATTACCAATATTAATCCAAATCAGCATGCGCCTTATGTAGGAATGAGTGCATTTGCACATAAGGCTGGGCTACATGCGAGTGCAGTAAAAATAGATCCAATGCTTTATCAGCACATTGATCCAGCTGTGATTGGAAATGATATGCGGATGCTGGTGTCTGAGATGGCTGGTCGCGCTTCAATTGAGTTAAAGAGTAAAGAACTTGGGTACGAACTTGCTGACAAGCAGGTGATTGGTCGAGTAGTTGATCGAGTCAAGGATCTTGAAGCAAAAGGTTGGACATTTGATGCTGCTGATGCGTCTTTTGAACTGCTGATGCTTGATGAGATTGCAGGTAAGAAGCAAAGGTTCTTTACTGTTGAATCTTGGAAAGTAGTTGTGGAGCAAGATTCAGATGGTGCTGTTTTTTCTGAGGCAACAGTTGTAATAATTGCTGAGAATCAAAGGTTAGTGAGCACGGGTATTGGAAATGGTCCAGTTAACGCATTGGATAATTCATTAAGGACAGCGCTAATTTCAATTTACCCAGAGTTAACTAAATTAGAACTTGTTGACTATAAGGTGCGAATACTTGAAGGAATCAAGGGCACTGGGGCTGTGACTCGCGTGTTAATTAAAACGTCAGATGGTGATAGTGAGTGGGATACAGTAGGCGTGCACGAAAATGTGGTGGCAGCTTCTTGGCAAGCAATAAGTGATGCAGTTGCCTATGGATTGCTTAAAGCAGGGCGTAAACCCAATTAATTTAAAGGCTGGTTTGATATAAATGCGCTTGGCGCGATTTACTCATAATGACAATTTTGGTTATGCTGTTATTGAATCAAACCAAGTTAAAGTATTAAGTGGGCATCCAATTGGTGAATTACAGTTCACTGGTGAAGTTCTTGATTTAAGTGATGTTCGATTATTAGCACCAGTAATCCCCAGCAAAATTATCTGTATTGGGAAAAATTATCGCGAACATTCATTAGAAATGGGAACGGAGCCACCATCTGAACCTTTATTCTTTTTCAAACCAACAACTTCCATCATTGGTCCAGAAGATTTTATTCGAATTCCATCACAAAGTAACGATGTACAACATGAGTCAGAATTGGCAATTGTGATTTCTCGATTATGCAAAGATGTTCCACTAGGACGTGTTTCGGATGTCATATTGGGGTACACATGTGCAAATGATGTCACTGCTAGAGATCTGCAATTTCGAGATGGTCAATGGGCGCGCTCGAAAGGCTTTGATACTTTTTGCCCACTAGGCCCTTGGATTGAGACTGAACTATCAAACGCACAAGATACGAAAATCGAAAGCAGGTTAAATGGTGCAATCACTCAACAAGCAAGTACTTCAGAAATGGTGCACACTATTGCTGAGCTCGTGTCTTGGGTGAGTCACCACATGACTTTATTACCGGGAGATGTGATTTTAACTGGTTCACCAGCTGGAATGTCGAAAATGGTTTCTGCCGATGTAGTTGAAGTTGAAATTACTGGAATTGGCACATTACGTAATAAAGTAGTGGCATATGAATAACGTCAGGGTACGTTTTTGCCCATCACCAACTGGTGATCCACACGTTGGTATGGTTCGAACTGCACTTTTTAATTGGGCCTATGCCCGGCATACAGGTGGCACATTCGTATTTCGAATTGAAGATACAGATACCGCACGCGATAGCGAAGACTCGTATCGAATGTTGCTGGATTCGCTTCGCTGGCTAGGACTCAATTGGGATGAAGGACCTGAGATTGGCGGCCCATTTGCGCCATACCGACAATCTGAACGACTTGAGATTTATCGAGATGTTGCCGCAAAACTACTGGCGTCAGGTCACGCATATTACTGCTATTGCTCACAGGAAGAATTAGAACAGCGGCGAGAAAAAGCTCAAGCAGAAAATCGCACTCCAGGTTATGACGGTAAGTGTCGGAACTTAACTGATGAAGAATTAGGTCAATTTAAATCAACCAATCGTGAACCTGTGCTTAGGTTCAAAATGCCTGGCAGTGACTTTACGTGGATGGATTTAGTTCGAGGAGAGTTAACTTTTGCAGCAGAGCACGTCCCTGATTATGTTTTGGTTAGAGCTAACGGTGATCCTCTCTATACATTAGTAAATCCCGTTGATGACGCATTGATGGAGATAACCCACGTGTTACGTGGTGAGGATTTACTTTCTTCTACTCCAAGACAAATAGCACTTTATGCAGCACTTAAAGACATAGGAGTTGGCAAAGGTATAACTCCTGAATTTGGTCACTTGCCTTACGTTATGGGAGAGGGAAATAAGAAGTTATCTAAACGCGATCCCGAATCTAGTTTGTCAATGTATCGCAACGAAGGATTTCTACCAGAGGGATTGTTAAATTATTTAGCGCTACTTGGTTGGTCGATGGGGGAAGACCAAGAATTTTTCAGTATCGAGCAAATGGCAACTGCCTTTGAAATAACCAGAGTAAATCCTAATCCAGCTAGATTTGACTTAAAAAAATGCACGGCAATAAATGCAGATTGGATTAGAAGCCTAAGTCCAGCTGAGCTGCAAAATCGCCTCCTGCCTTATCTAACAACTTCTGCAGTTTTGCCAGAAAAGCCAACTGTCCAACAGTTAGATCTCTTAGCTAAATCTATTGAATTGATTCAGGAGCGAATTGAAACTCTAGGTCAAGGAGTTAAAATGTTGCGCTTTCTATTTGTCTCTGATGATGAATTTGAGATTGACCCTGACGATAAGCCCGCTGTAACTGATGAATCTGGTAGAAGCGTTTTGGTGGCGGCGAGTAATGTGCTTGAAGAGTTAGATGACTGGAATCGAACTGAGATTGAAGCTGTATTACGTGCTGAGTTAATTGAGACGATGGCACTTAAGCCAAAAAATGCTTTTGGCGCACTTCGCGTTGCAGCTACCGGTCGACGCGTATCGCCACCACTGTTTGAATCATTAGAATTATTGGGTAAAACTCGATCTTTGGCTCGCATTACTGCAGCGCTCAGCAGTTGATTGTTATCGAACTAGCTCAGGTATGCTTTTGCAGCTTTATTGTGTCAATGGGGTATGGGGTAATTGGCAGCCCAACGGTTTCTGGTTCCGTTAGTCTAGGTTCGAATCCTGGTACCCCAGCGATTTTTTCCACCTGGCCCCGTTGTGTAGCGGCCTAGCACGCCGCCCTCTCAAGGCGGTAGCGCGGGTTCAAATCCCGTCGGGGCTACAACCAAAAACAGCAGGTAGATCAAGCGATCCACCTGCTGTTTTATTTACTAGGTATTCTTGGCTTCCGCAAATAGGAGATAAATGGCAAAGACGCTTTCGGAGAAAGTTTGGGATTCGCATATCGTTGCAGCTGGTGAAGGAGATGCACCAGATTTACTTTACGTTGATTTGCATTTAGTCCATGAGGTAACCAGCCCTCAAGCATTTGATGGCTTGCGCGCTACTGGCCGGAATGTAAGAAGACCGGATTTAACTGTAGCAACTGAAGATCACAATGTTCCAACCATAGATATTGACAAACCAATTGCAGATCCAATTTCACGAGCACAAGTTGAAGCACTAAGAAAGAATTGTGATGAGTTTGGCGTTCCAAGATACTCGCTTGGCCATGCTGAGCAGGGGATTGTGCATGTTGTTGGTCCGCAAATGGGATTAACTCAACCTGGCATGACCATTGTTTGCGGTGATTCGCATACATCAACACATGGCGCGTTTGGCGCTCTTGCTTTTGGTATTGGTACGAGCGAAGTTGAACATGTGCTCGCAACTCAGACGTTGCCACTAAAGAAATTTAAAACTATGGCCGTAACAGTTAATAACAAATTGCCAGAAGGTGTGACTGCTAAAGATTTGATTCTGACCATTATTGCCAAGATTGGAACTGGTGGCGGTCAAGGGTATGTATTGGAGTATCGCGGTGAGGCTGTGCGAAACCTTTCAATAGAAGGTCGCATGACAATGTGCAATATGTCAATCGAAGGTGGTGCGCGCGCAGGAATGATTGCGCCAGATGACACAACTTTTTCGTATATTGAAGGTCGCGAGCGTGCACCTAAAGGTAAAGATTGGGAAGCTGCTCTAGATTATTGGCGTACTTTGCCAACGGATGTTGGTGCGAAGTTTGACCGTGAAGAAATTTTAGATGCCACTGAGCTTTCACCATTTGTAACTTGGGGAACTAATCCTGGGCAAGGCTTACCACTTTCTGCTGCAGTGCCAGATCCAAATGACTTTTCAGATCCAGTTGAGCGAGTGGCGGCAGAACGTGCATTGCAATATATGGGACTAAACCCTGGAACTAAGTTAAAAGATATTTATGTAGATACTGTTTTCTTGGGCTCATGCACAAATGGACGAATTGAAGATCTACGAGCAGCTGCTGAAATCCTCAAAGGAAAAAAACTAGCGAACAATCTAAAAATGATTGTTGTCCCAGGGAGTGCTCGCGTGAGGTTGCAAGCTGAATCTGAGGGGTTAGATAAAGTATTTCTAACTGCTGGTGCAGAATGGCGAAGCGCAGGATGCTCAATGTGTTTGGGTATGAATCCAGATAAGTTAAGTAAAGGCGAGCGTGCAGCATCTACATCTAATCGCAACTTTGAGGGCCGGCAAGGTCCAGGTGGACGGACTCATCTAGTTTCACCACACGTTGCAGCTGCAACTGCATTATTGGGTCATCTTGCTGAACCTAAAGACTTAGGAATGTAATGGAAGCATTCATCACGCATACCGGAATGGGTGCACCATTAAGAAGAAGTAATGTTGATACTGATCAGATAATTCCAGCAGAATACCTAAAGCGAATTACTCGACATGGCTATGAAGATGCTCTCTTTAAAGCTTGGCGATATGATGATTCATTTGTGCTTAATCATCCTATTTATAAAAATGCAACCGTGCTAGTTGCTGGTGCAGAGTTTGGTACTGGATCATCACGCGAACATGCTGTCTGGGCGCTGATGGATTATGGATTCAAAGCAGTGATCTCACCTCGATTTGCTGATATTTTCAGAGGGAACTCTGGTAAAGGTGGCTTGCTCACTGCCCAAGTCAGCCATGAAGTTACCGAGAAACTTTGGGCTTATTTGGAAAATCAGCCAGGCGCACAGATAACTATCGATTTGCCTTCCCAGCAGATTACGGCAGGTGAGATAACTGCGAGTTTTGAAATAGATCCATATGTGAAGTGGCGATTACTTGAGGGCTTAGATGACATTGGCATCACGATGCAGCAGTTGTCTAAAATCTCAGAATTTGAGCTTAATCGCGCAGAATGGCGACCTACAACGATTTCTTGACCAAAAAACCTTCAGTTGTGAGGTTTTTCCTGCGTGTCGCAAATATCTCCTGCTTAATTTCCCTACGCTTATGAGGTCGGTAGGTAATCGACAAAATACTTTGGAGGTTCTTCGTGAACAAAGCAGAACTGGCGGATGCCGTAGCCGCTGATCTGGATATCTCGCGTAAGCAGGCACTAGTGGCAATTGACTCAGTTTTGGACAACATTGTTCATGCTGTAGTTAAGGGCGACAAAGTTGCTCTTGTTGGTTTTGGTACTTTTGAGAAAGCAAAAAGAGCTGCTCGCAATGGCCGCAACCCACAAACTGGTGCAGTTGTAAAGATCCCTGCAACATCAGTTCCTAAGTTCAAAGCTGGTGCAGAATTCAAGGGATTGGTATCAGGCAAGAAGAAGGCTGGACGCAAGTAATTTGCTAGATTAAGCCAACTCGGGCGTCAGGTGTTTTGCACTTGGCGCCCGAGATGTTTTAGGGTGAGGTTTTATGTCAGCAATTAACCGAAAAGACAAATCATTTCTCTGGTGGTTGGTCGCTTTTCTATTGCGCCCGCTAATGACTTTGTTAACAAAACGTGATTGGCGAAATGCTGACAGGGTAAACATTGACAGCGGGATAATTTTTGCTGGTAATCACATCTCTTGGTTTGATCCATTTCCAGTTGCTCATTTTATGTGGGCGAACAATCGACCTCCAATTTACCTGGGCAAGGAATCAGTTTTCAAAGTAGCGTTGCTTGGCTCGTTACTTCGTGGGTTAGATCAAATACCAGTTAAAAGAAACACTGAAGATGCAGCGCAGTCATTATCCATTGCAATCGATCGCATCAACTCAGGTGAAGCAGTTGTTATTTATCCTGAAGGCACAATTTCTAGAGATCCAAATTTATGGCCAATGAAAGGTAAAACAGGAGCAATCAGATTAGCTCTGTTAACAGGTGCACCGTTAATTCCATTTGCCCAATGGGGTGCGCAAGAAGTCATACCTCCATACAAAACGAAATTGCGTTTGATTCCCCGAAAAACGATGCAGGTTAATGTTGGTCTACCCATTGACTTGACCAGATATCAAGGTAAACCCATCACAGATGAGTTACTTGCATCAGCAACTGATGAGTTAATGCAGCAGATTAGTAACTTATTAGCTGAACTTAGAAATGCTCAGGCACCCAAGATTCGCAAATCTAAAGATGAATGGTTGGCGGAACTAGATTAACTTTGCATTAACGCTTGGTCTAAGTCTTGCCAGAGATCTTCAACATCCTCAATGCCAACACTTAGCCGAATTAGATTTTCGGGCACCCCAATAGGTTCATTAGCCCATCGCCTGCGTCGCTCAAGTTGAGATTCCACACCACCTAAGCTGGTTGAGTGTGACCATAATTTGGTTGCTTCAGACACTTTCTCAGCAGCTTGAGCATCCCCTTTAATCTCGATTGAAAAAACTGATCCAACGCCGCACATTTGCGCACTTGCAAGCTGAAAATCAGGGTGCGTCTTAAGTCCTAGGTGCCACACTTTGGCAATCTTTGAATGTGAACTTAGTCGTTCAGCTAAATCGAGCGCATTTGCACTCGCACGCTCTTGACGCAACTGTAGAGTTCGCATTCCACGTAGCAATAAGTAAGAATCAAATGCACTTAGCACAGCACCAGTTAATGTGCGAATTTCAGTTAGCTTTGTTAGTAAATCTGGATTGCGCGTGAGCAATGCTCCAGCGAGCAGATCGGAGTGACCAGATAATTGCTTTGTTGCGCTATGCATTGATATATCTGCCCCTAAATCAAGTGGAGCTTGATGCAATGATCCCGCGAGTGTGTTATCAACCGCAGTTAATCCAGATGTAGCTGCAGAAATGGCTCGGATATCCCAGATGCGCATGGTTGGATTTGTGGGGGTATCTAGCCAAACTAAAGCAGCATCCTTTGCAGCATTGATCATTGCGCCTTGATTCGCGGTTGGAACGAGAGTTAAGTTGATTCTATTTTGGGCTGCTAATTCTTTTAATCGTTTATCGATTCCGCTATAACCAACATCACCCGCAACGACTTTGCTGCCCAGTGGTAACAACTCAATTACTGTATTAAATGAAGCCATCCCACTGCTAAACAAAAGGGCTTCTGCATTTTCAAGTTCACCTAATGCACTTTGAGTTGCTACCCAATTTGGTTGGTTGTTTCGTGAATAACCAAAATCTCCGCCGGCACTAAACCCAGTGCTTAGAGTGATGTTGGGATTTAGTGGCGCACCTGGTTCGTGGCTGCGGCCAGCCTGAATCAGCCTGGTTGCTAATTTCCAGTGTTTCGACCGGGAGTTTTCCATGGCGACAGGTTATCTCGTGCGACAACCACTAAGTTTTCAGTATGGGAAAAACCGTGGCTGTGTTCTTTGGCGGACCAAGTAATGAGCATGAGATTTCTTGCTTAAGTGCCAAAACAGTCATCTCGGCATTAATCCAGGCTGGATATCAGGTGCTGCCAATCGCTGTTGATTTGGATCTGACCTGGCGACATACGCCTGATGCTGCAGGACAATTAGCGTCAATAACAAATCGCTTACCGACAACTTCGGATTTGTCTGGAGGTGCAATATCAACTATTGAGGCAGATGTTGCTTTCCCAGTACTGCACGGGGCTTGGGGTGAAGATGGTGGTGTGCAGCGCGAGTTAACAAAATTGGAAATCCCATATGTCGGCTCAAATGCAGCCGCATCAGAACTAGCAATGGACAAAGCAGAAACAAAAAAGCGGTTAACTGAAGTTGGCGTAAGGGTTGTGCAAGCGATTGCAGTTAGCCGCGACGATTGGCAAGAACATCTGAGTCAAATTGAATCATTGGGTGTGAACTTGTTTGTTAAACCTAGGCACGGGGGTTCATCTTTAGGAGTTACGCACGTTAAATCAGATAAAGAAATCCCAAGCGCTTTAGAAAAAGTCTTTCAATTGACTGACCAAGCTTTAGTTGAAGTTGCTGTGCAGGCTCCAAGGGAAATTGAAATAGGGGTACTGCAGCATCCAGATCAGAGATTACAAATAAGTGTGTGTGGCGAAATTAAGTTAAAGTCGGGATTTGATTTTTATGATTATCAAGCAAAGTATTTGGCCGACGGTGCAGAATTAATTGTTCCAGCAAAACTAAACGATCTAGAATCAAGCGAGTTTGCAGCAATCGCGGAAAAATCATTTAACACGCTTGGCTGTGCTGGCCTAGCTCGAGTGGATTTTTTATTGGCAAACGATGGATCAATTTACTTAAATGAAGTAAACACAATGCCAGGCTTCACATCAATTTCGATGTACCCACGGATGTTTGCTGCATCCGGGGTATCGCTACCAACACTGGTAAGTACTTTAGTTGAACACGGTGTTAAGGCTAATAGATAGTTATGACAGATATTAGAGAATCTTTGGTTGCAGAAATTGATGAGCACAAGTTAGTCTCTTTAATTCTAGATGTCCTATCTAAATTTCAAAGTAACTCACTAATAGTTCAACCTGGAGATGATGCTGCAGTTTTACAAGGACTAGCAAAACCAACCATCACATCGGACATTTTGATAGAAGATGTGCACTTCAAAAGAATCTGGTCATCACCAGCTGATATAGGAACTAGAGCGGCAGCCGCAAATCTAGCTGATTTGATAGCCATGGGTGCTGAACCGAAAGCCCTTACAGTTTCACTTGGAATACCAGAAAAAACAGCAGTTGGTTATATTCTTGATTTAACTGAGGCAATTGCTGCTGAAGCACAGTTAATTGGTGCTCAAGTAGTCGGAGGAGATGTAACTAAGAGTGAAAAATTAGTTGTATCTATAACTGCAGTTGGTGATTGTGAAAACCGCACACCAATTCTGCGCTCAGGCGCAAGAGTTGGCGATAAAGTTGGATTAATAGGTCGCCTGGGCTTCGCGCAGGCTGGATTGCAATTAATGCAATCTGGAAAATATGCACCATTGGATTTGATTCTGGCACATCAAAGACCTCGCGTTGATTATTCAACTGGCAAGAGTGCTTGGCAATCATCAAATGCCATGATTGATGTTTCAGATGGTTTGCTCCTTGATTTAGGGCATATTGCTAAAACTTCAAATGTTCGAATTAGTTTATCTAGTAACTTGTTGCAAAATCTAATTACTTCTGACCTAAAGGTAGCCGGTAAAGAACTAGGGGTCGAGCCGATTGAGTTTGTTTTGTCTGGTGGCGATGATCACGCTTTTGTAGTTTCTGGAATGAAATTACCTAGTGGAGCTGTTGAGATTGGCTCTGTTGCTTCTGGCGCTGGAGTATGGCTAGATAATGAACCCGCAGACTTACTAGGGTATCGACACTTTAATGGGTAAGAGTTTTACCAGCTTTAATGCAAGAGGTGCAGGCGTAAATTGCCTTTGAATTACTGCCTTGAGCGACTCGAACCTTTTGGATATTTGGGTTGAACCGGCGTCGGGTCTTGTTTTCGGCGTGCGAAACGTTGTTCCCGAAACGTGGTCCCTTGCCACAGATTTCACACGTCGCAGCCATCTTCTTCTCCTCATGTATTGCCCGTAACTAGGGACACCCCTATCGAGCAGGATGGAATACTAACGCACACCCCTAAATCGCGAGATACTCACCACTATGGCCAGAGATTCATTGCCCAAAGTCACCCTAAGCATGAAGCTGGGTGGGCTCATTGGTGATGCCACTGCAAAAGCACTTAAGAGCGGCTTTGGCATAGTCGATGTTGAAGGTTTGCTCAGGCATTATCCAAGAAGGTACGCCGAACGTGGCGAGTTAACAGATTTATCACAGTTAGATCCAGGCGAGCACGCAACAGTTATGGCAGAGGTGGCAAAAGTTGTTGAGATCCCTGGTCGAGGAAAAGCTGGATCTCGATTGCAAGTTACTGTGACCGATGGCGTTGCAAATTTAGACCTTGCATTTTTTGCATATGGCAGCTGGCATCGCGACAAATTAAAGGTTGGTGCTCGAGGGTTATTTGCAGGCAAGGTGGGTGAGTTTCGCGGACGACGGCAACTAACACATCCAGAATATGCGTTAATTCCAAATGAAAAAGATGAAGATGTAGCGAGTGAAATTGCGGAAACATTTGCAAATGCACTCATTCCAGTTTATCCAGCAACCGCCAAATTGCCTTCTTGGAGAATTGCTCGCACGATAGGAATCGTGCTTAGTCAAATAGATTTTGAAGATGACTCATTACCTGAAGATATTTGCAAGAAGCATAACTTGATTGGTTTTTCTGAAGCGTTTAAGAAAATACATAAGCCAACTACAAAATCAGATATAGCAGCAGCAATAGAGCGTTTTAGATTTGAAGAAGCATTTGTCCTACAGACTGTTTTAGCTCAGCGAAGAATGGCAGCGATGGCATTGCCTGCAATAAGCAGAGTTCCGAAAAATGAATTAGTAACTCAATTTGATGCACAGTTACCATATCAGTTAACGCCTGGACAAATTTTGGTATCAAAAGAGATTTCAGCAGATTTAGCAAAATCCATACCAATGAACAGATTGCTACATGGTGAAGTTGGCGCAGGTAAAACTGTCGTCGCACTACGAGCGATGCTTCAGGTTGTTTCTGCTGGTGGGCAGGCCGCACTGCTGGCACCAACTTCAGTATTGGCCAATCAACATTTTCAATCTGTTAGCTCAATTCTGGGGGATTTAGGAGTAGGCAGATTACTCAGCGGAAATGAGTTAGCTACCAAAGTAGTTCTGATAACAGGAGCTATGAACACTTCCGCTCGCAAGCAAGCGCTAGCTGATGTGGCATCTGGTGAAGCAGGAATTGTGATCGGAACTCATGCACTGCTAGAAGAAAAAGTTCAATTCAAAGATTTGGGACTAGTTGTAGTTGATGAGCAGCATAGGTTTGGTGTTGAGCAACGGGATCGATTAAGTGGTCGCGCGCTTGCTGGTACTCGACCGCATCTGTTAGTAATGACTGCAACTCCAATTCCTCGAACGGTAGCGATGACCGTATTTGGTGATCTAGATGTTTCGCAACTAAACGCACTCCCAGCAGGACGAAAAGAAATCGCCACACATGTGGTTGCCGCACTAGATCAACCTGCGCATCTAGCACGTGTATGGCAAAGAATCAATGAAGAGGCCAAAGAAGGACATCACACATTCATAGTTTGCCCAAGAATTGGCGGGGATGAGGCTGAAGATGATGTCGCTATGCAATCTGAAGAAACTAAACGGCCACCGCTTGCAGTGTTAGATGTAATAGAAAAATTAAGTTCAGGTCCACTAGCAAAATTGAAACTTGCTGCACTTCATGGCAGATTATCAACTGAAGAAAAGAATGCCCTAATGAATCGCTTTAGCTTAACTGGAAGTGAATCGTTAGATGTTTTAGTATGCACCACCGTGATTGAAGTTGGTGTAGATGTTCCAATTGCCACAATGATGGTGGTATTAGACTCAGATAGGTTTGGCATTGCACAACTTCATCAACTGCGCGGTCGGGTTGGTCGCGGCGGATTGCCCGGACTTTGCATTTTGGTAACTGAAGCTGAGTCAGGATCAATTGCTCGAGATCGGTTAGCTGCAGTTGCGGAAACAAACGATGGTTTCGCTTTAGCTGAAATTGATTTAGAACAACGTAGAGAAGGCGATGTTTTGGGAGCAAATCAATCAGGTATGCGATCAAAATTGCGCTTACTTGAAGTGACTAAACATGCCGATATAGTTGAAGTGGCTCGAACAGCTGCTTTTGCATTAGTGGCTTCTGATCCAGAATTAACAAATCACAAGGGATTAAAGAGTGCAGTTGATGCCATTGTTGGTGATGAAGGTGCAGATTGGCTGGCTAAGTCGTGACCCGAATAATTGCTGGTAAATACAAAGGGCAGCGAATTGAAGTGCCTAAATCTGGAGTGAGACCAACAACAGATCGCGTGCGCGAAGCAATATTTAGCGCGCTTGATTCTCGGATAGCAAACTGGCAGGAAGAACATGTCTTGGATGTTTTTGCTGGCTCTGGGGGATTAGGAATTGAAGCGCTTTCACGAGGCGCAAGTAGTGCTACCTTTTTAGAGAAAGATAGACATACCGCTGAGATTCTCGCTAAGAATTTAGCTAAAGTTGGTGCACAAGGTGAAGTGGTGTTAGGCGCTGCAGATAAGTTCCAAACACAACAAAAATTTACTTTGGTCTTCTTAGATCCACCATTTGCAATTGAAGATGCATATTTGACGTTGTTACTCAATCAGTTTGCCCCAAGCATTGAACTTGGCGCACTAGTTTTAGTTGAACGTGGAAAAGAAAATAGTTTCCAATGGCCAACTGGCTATACTCAAGTTTTTGAGCGAGGATATGGCGATAGTCTTATCTTCTTGGCTGAAAGTAAGGAATCCCGATGAGCGCGAAATTAGGCGGACCCGTTATCTGTCCAGGCTCATTTGATCCAGTCACCTTGGGTCATCTTGATATTTTTGCGCGGGCAAGTGAGCAATTCGAATCAGTAGTAATAGCAGTGCTGCAAAATCCAGCAAAATCAAACCTTTTTTCAGTTGAAGAGCGAATGGAAATGCTGAAAGTGGCAACGGCAGAATGGAAAAACATCGAAGTGACATCTTTTCAAGGACTGCTAGTTGATTTCTGCAAGAGTCGAAAAATCAATGCTATCGTTAAAGGCTTGAGAGCTGTTTCTGACTTTGACTATGAACTTCAAATGGCACAACTGAATCATCAAATTGGTGGAGTTGAGACATTCTTTATGTCCAGCAATCCCACCTACTCTTTCCTTTCATCTTCTATGACTAAGGAAGTTGCAAGATATGGTGGTTCAGTAGATCAATTAGTGCCGACAAATGTTGCAAAAGCACTCAAACTGAAGTTTGGGAATTAACTTGCAAGTCAATGCTTTACTAAACGATTTGGTTAGTAAACTTAAAAGCGCAAAAAAGCAGTCACTTGGAAAAGGCTTTGTGATTGGCGATAAAGATGAATTAATCGCGTTAGTTGAAAATGTTCGCGCTTTACTGCCAAGTGTGGTTGCTGATGCAGAAGAAATCTTAAACAGACGTGAATTAATAATTCAGGAAGCAAAAATGCAGGCAGAAAAGGTGCTCGCCAAAGCCGAAGTTCAGCGCGATCAATTGGCATCAAACCATGAAGTTTTGTTAACAGCTGCTGCTCAGGCCGAAGCACTGAGGCAAGAAGTGGCTGCGGAAGTTGAAAAACTCAGAATTGAGACAGACGACTATATTGACAAGCAATTGGCTCGATTTGAGATTGCTCTAACCAAAGTATTAACCAGCGTTCGAAAAGGTAGAGAGCGCTTGGTCAGCGATACCGAAACAGAGGATCGCTCTGGAGGCAAATAGCCGGGTTTGCTACCCTTAGCAACTCGATTGCTGAGCTGCCGTTTGGTTGCAGACGGGAGGGCAAGTGAGCGCGTCAAATCCACAAGCTCCGCTAGTCATTTCTACTCATGACCTCGGACGTGCGGCTGGATTACGCAAGCAGTTCTCACTTATCGTCCCTGCGCCATCAAGTTTCGGTAATGCAGTAATTGGGTTGCCAGAAGGGCTACCGATAAAACTGGATTTAACTTTAGATTCAGTAGTTGACGGAGTTCTAGTAACTGGAGTTGCCGCATTGACTTATCAAGGTGAATGCGCAAGATGTTTGGATCCGATTGAGCAATCAGCGGAAATTGAGTTTCAGGAACTCTATTTTTATCCAGATGTTGCAATCTCAGCTGAAGATGAGTTGTTTCGCATGAATGGCGAATTGATTTATCTTGAGCCGGCACTGCGCGATGCAGCTTTATTGGATTTGCCGCTTGCGCCAGTGTGCAGTGAAGAGTGTCTTGGCTTGTGTGCACAGTGTGGGGTTCGGCTAGCTGAAAACCCAAATCATGTGCACGAGCAAGTAGATTCCAGATGGCAGGCGTTAGCAGATTTATTCGACACTAAGGAAGGTTGATCATGGCAGTTCCAAAACGGAAAAGCTCCCGATCACGAACACGACATCGCCGTGCAACTTGGAAAGCAAAGTTGCCACAAATTAACAAGCAGATCGTTAACGGTCGGGTTGTCTATTCGGTTTCACATCGAGCAGATGACAATGGGCGATATAACGATCGACAGGTGCTTGATCTCTAACAGTGTCGAACACACCCCCTCGCGGGGGCGAGGCCAATTCCGTCGCTGACGTGATTGCCCTAGTTTCCGCGACATTGCCCGAGTTAATTGAAGTCTTGCAAACAGACATAACAGTTAATCAACTTGCGCCTGCACTAATTCACCGATCTTGGTCATATGAGCACGGTGGGATTCCAACTAATGAGCGCTTGGAATTTTTAGGTGATGCAGTGTTGGGCATGATCGTTACTGAAGAATTATTTAATCGTAATCCAACAGCTAGCGAAGGAAATCTAGCTCGATATCGATCGGCGATTGTAAATTCCAAGGCACTAGCAGATGTTGCAAGAACACTTGACCTAGGAAATCACTTGTTGTTAGGTCGCGGGGAATCGGCTTCAGGGGGTGCGGATAAAGATTCCATCCTTGCCGATTCGCTCGAAGCAGTCATAGGAGCAGTTTTTGTTTCGTTAGGTTTGTCTGCAGCCACCCAATTAATTCTGCGTTTGTTCGACCACTTAATTGATTCATCGAGTGATTTGGGAGCAGGCCTTGATTGGAAGACCAGCTTGCAAGAACTTGCTGCTGTCAGACATGTTGAGCCACCAGAATATTTAATAACCGAGTCTGGACCGGACCATGACAAACGTTTTACTGCGCAAGTGAAATTTGGTGAGCAGGTGCTGGGCCAAGGAGAAGGGCGAAGCAAGAAAGCTGCTGAACAACAGGCTGCTGCAAGTGCTTTTGCATTGTTAACAAATGCCTGAGTTACCAGAAGTTGAAACAGTTAAGCGTGGCCTCGAAAAAGAAATTGTAAATCGCGCAATATCTTCAGTAAAAGTTCTGCATCCGAGAGCAACTCGGAGACACCTGGCTGGAAAACAAGATTTTATTCGCCAGCTGATTGGACAGCAGATAACTTCAATTGAACGAAGAGGAAAGTTCCTATGGATACCTTTCGATGAACGTGCATTAATAATTCACCTTGGCATGAGTGGCCAATGTCTAGTTAAAGTTAATCAAGAGAGATTAAAGCACGAACGAATTAGATTTGAATTTGCAGATGAGAATTTCTACCTGCTCTTTGTAGACCAGCGCACTTTTGGTGGAATGCAGATAGATGAGATAGTTACAGATAAAAATGGTAAAAACGTACCAAAAAGCGTTGCACATATTGCTCTTGATCCATTCGACTCAAGTTTTGACTTGGAGTTAACAGCTTTGAGACTGCGAAAGAGAAATTCCGAAGTTAAACGTGTGTTACTAGATCAAACGTTGATTTCAGGAATTGGAAACATCTATGCAGATGAAGCACTTTGGCTTTCAAAAATACATCCTCGCAAGCCTGCCCATTTACTTAGTAAAATTCAAGCGGTTAGCTTGCTTGATTCAGCAAAAAAAGTTATGCAAGCAGCCACTGAGCAAGGTGGCACTTCATTCGATAGCCAGTATTTAAATGTTAATGGGGAAAGTGGATATTTTTCGGTGAGTTTAAATGTTTATGGCCGATCTGGTGAACCTTGTTTACGTTGTGCTAGACCAATTCGTCGAGAAAAGTTTATGACTCGATCTAGTCATTTGTGTCCGCGCTGCCAGCGACCTCCAAGAAGTACTAACTAAATAGTTTACATCGCAGATGTATTTGTATGAAAGAAATGATTTACAGCGATAATTGAAACTACTCAATTGGTGCTTGCTATTCCTGCCCGTAAATCTGCAGCTAAATCCATAACTCCTTGGGCGAGCACATTTACATCTCCCAGCGAGAGTAGCAGTGTTTCTTTATTTTGAATCGAGCGCTTTGCAGTATCCATACTGTAAGCACCTGTACCAAAAGCTTTGCCGGCTGCCTGAGCACCTGCACGAATTTTTGCAACGGCTTCTTGATAAACCGGTGCATCCCATTGCCGGAAGACACCTAAGTCCAACGACAAATCCATACCACCAACGGTAACCCCGTCAATCCCGTCAACTGCCATAATCTCGTGCGCATTGTTTGCACCAATTTGGGACTCAATAATTATTAGAATGATGATTGAATCTTCGAAGTTCTCCATGTAATAGTCATCATCGATGTGAAAGTTTGTGGCCCTTAGTGGATTCCAGCCACGTTTTCCGCGTGGGTTGTAGCGGCAAGCTTCGACTAGTTGCTTTGCCTGCTCAGCTGTTTCAATAAAGGGACATAGCAGGCCACTTGCTCCAATATCGAGTAACCGACGAATTTGATCGTGATCAAAAATAAGCGGACGAACTAACGGCACGATATCCCACCCATGCGCTGCTTGAATCATATTCTGCACAGTCACCAATGTCTGGGCGGTATGTTCAGTATCAATTGCAGCCCAATCAAAACCGGCCCGACCATAAATCTCCATTGTTGCTGAGTCTTGAAGAGATAGTTGTGTTCCAAGAACAGGCTCTCCCGCATAAATACGCTTCTTAAGTTTTAGCGATTTTTCAATAGCTCTCATAAAAATTCCTTTGTTCGATTGTGCGGTACTGCCTGGAGTGGATATGGTACGGCTACGATCATCGAATCTACAATACTTTTGGCAAAACAAAAAGAAAGTGATGTAAACAAATGGGAGAGCAACTAAAAGTAATCTATCTTCCAGGTCGTGGAGCAGATCCAATTTGGCAAGATGAAGTTGTTAAGGCTATTTCCCCAAATCATGATTTACGAATTTATGATGAAAAACTCCCCATTGAACCTCAGTTTGCCGATGTTGACGCAGTAGTTGATCTTGGTGGATCGTACGGCACTCGCGAGATGCTAGATGCCGCACCAAATGTTCGTCTTTGGCAAATAATGGGTACCGGTATTGAACACTTTGATATGCAGTATTGGTCAAAGCGTCCTGTCTTTGTAGCAAATTGTCCCGGTCCAATGAGTGCAATTGCGCTCGCAGAGCACGCGATATTGTTGATGATGTTGGTCCTTCGTGATTACAAGACTCAACTACGTAATCTTTCCGAGGGCGTGCTGGGCAACCCTTTGGGTTCTGAGTTAGATGGACAAACCTTGTTACTTCTTGGATTTGGTGCAAGTGCTCGCGAGTTGTCTCGGCGCGCTAAAGGGTTTGGAATGAAGGTAATTGCAACTGAGATTATTGAAGTTGATGATGCAACCAAAGACCAATGGGGTGCAGATGCAATTTACTCACCAG
>Ga0194129_10000891_pt1 | contig 53575 bp, 56 predicted proteins | sample TA2KigCa35mmetaG_FD_150862 | JGI IMG/M metagenome (GOLD analysis project Ga0194129, IMG submission 150862) | Freshwater microbial communities from Lake Tanganyika, Tanzania - TA2015038 Kigoma Deep Cast 35m | ecosystem: Environmental > Aquatic > Freshwater > Lake | place: Tanzania: Lake... | reverse complement strand
GCCGTCGGCACCGCCCCCGAGGGGCTCGCGACCCGCGTGAGCGAAGAACGAAAGACCTGGCAGCGTGTCATCACGCAAGCAGGCATCCGCGCCGATTGAGACACCCCATGACGACTTCCATGCGAAAACTCTGGCTGCAAAGCAGTTCTTCTGACTCGGACGCTGCGATCTGGAGCGTTTACCAGCAATCAGCACGTCGTCATGCGCGGGCTTTGCTCAGTCCGCAATTCGACTTCGAATTCCACGGCGTGAGCCGCACCTTCCCCGGCGTCGATCAGTCGGATAGCGCGTTTCACCTCGCAACCCGCGAGGTGGTCAGGAATGCGATCGTCGCTGAGCAGCGCGGCTATGCCGGGTTTGTCAACGTCAGTACCAATGAAACCGGCCATCTGGAAGTTCGTGAACTGACCGATTTTCCTGCGGTGTTCATTACCGAGGCAGCGGTGCATCTGGCCGCCCAGATTGGCGGGCGCTTCGCGTTTCTGACGCACAACCGCGGCGCCCGGCTTCGAATGGAGGCCTTCACCCGCGAGTATGGTCTGGGCGATCAACTGGTCGAGGGCTCATCGCTCGCGCTCACCTATCACGACTTCAGTGCCATGTACGCGAACCCTGGACCGGCGCTGGACACCTTCCGGATCGAGGCCAGAAAAGCCATCGCTCGCGGCGCACGCGTCCTGATTCCCGCGGGCGGACCGCTCAACATGTTCTTCGTCGAAAACCAGTTGCGCGCCATTGACAGCGTACCGCTCCTGGATATCCTGGGTGTGGCCCTCAAGGCGGCGGAAGCGCAGATTGCGCTTCGCGACAGCGGCATGGTGTTTCGAGGGCCGTCCTCTTACCCGGATAGCTGGAAGACGACCCTGCGCGAGATGTTTCTCGCGCCGTAGACAACCAATCATTCGGCCTTCAAACCGGCTTTACGCGCCACATCGCGCCAGCGCGCATTTTCGCTGCGGATCATGGCGTGCGCTTCATCAGCGCTTGAGGTAACGGGACGAACCCCCACGCCGATCAGTTTTTCGGAGATATCCGGCCGCCTGACTGTCGTGACCAAGGCGCCGTTCAACCGGCTGACCACGGACGCTGGCGTAGCCGCCGGGGCGGCCAGAATGTGCCAGCCCCGAATGACGACATCAACGCCCATTTCCCGCAGGGTGGGAATCTCGGGCGCGGTGGGATCTCGTTCAGCGGTAGTAATAGCAAGTATTCTGACCCTGCCGCTCGCAGCCTGCGGCCTCGCCACCGATAGCGTAGCCATGAACGCATGCACCTCCCCCGTCGCGACCGCCATGATCGCCGGCGCCGCGCCTTTGAACGGGATATGTTCCATGCGAATTCCCGTGGCCTGGTTGAATTGCTCGAAAGCGATTTGGCCGATGCTTCCGGTTCCCCAGGACGAGAAGTTGAGTTTCCCCTGGTTCGCGCGTGCGTACGCAACGAACTCGGACACGGTTTTGACAGGCAATTGCGGGTTGACGGTGAGCGTGAATGGAAAGTCATCAATCAGGCCAATTGCCGCAAAATCTTTGAGCGGATCGTAGGGAACTGATTTCATTAAGAAGGGATTGAGCGCCATGGTTTCAGCGGTGGCGATGAACAGGGTGTAGCCATCCGCAGCAGAGCGGGCCACGAACTCGGCACCGATCACCCCGTTGGCCCCTGCTTTGTTCTCAACGACGACGCTCTGACCAAGCGCCTCGGAGAGCCCGCCCGCCACGATCCGCGTCACGATATCGACGTTGCCCCCTGCTGCGAATGGAACGACGATGCGTAGCGGCCGGTCTGGAAAAGTGGACGCATGGATGGGTAACGCCCCCAGCAGGGCGGCAAACGCCAAAACTCTGCACAGTTGTTTCATGATGGTCTCCCCCGTTTAAAGGCTGCTCCAAGCCTGCTGCATGCGGTTCTATGCCGCGTCGATATGCAGGGCCAGCCAGCTCTCATGCTAGTCGAAAACGGGCCATCCGGTTGACGCGCAACACCCCTCCGCCGAAACTTCGCATCCCGTCCTGCCCTCAAAGAGGTTGCGATGTCCGACGTACGCCCTATTCGGCTCTGGTACCAGTTGCTTTCATCCGAAACGCGGTTAAGGAATTCGATCGCAGCAACCCAGGCAGCAGCGGATCGCGTTGCCTCGCCTGGAACGCAGGTTGAAGTGCGAGGGACCTCTCAGGGCGCACTTGGCGATCAATACCGACTGTTCTGGCATTACGACGTGCGAGAGGTGGTCGATAACGGCCTCTCGGTGCGCGAACGCGGCGGCTACGATGCCTTTGTCATCGCAAATTCTCTCGACCCTGCCTTAACCGAACTGCGGGAAATTCTTGATATTCCGGTCGTCTCCTTCATGGAGGTGTGCTGCTACACCGCCTGTACGATGGGCGAGCGTTTCGCCCTGATCGCGCCCAATGAGCGGTTCATTCCCCACTATGAAGATATCGTGCGGGGCTACGGGATCGCACACCGTCTGTCCAGCACCGAAGCGGTTCGCTTTGACAACATCGGCAGATTTGATGAGGTTTTTACCGACGATAAGGTTGGCGACGAGTTGATAGACCAGATGCGGGCGGCATGCGAGCGTGCGATAGCACGTGGCGCGGAGGTCATCATTCCGGCTGGACCGTCTGCAGCGTTCATGGTTCGTCGCAAGATCTTCGAGATCGACGGTGTACCCATCCTGGACGCGTATGGGCTCATTGTGAAGGCGGCGGAAGCCATGGTCGCCATGCACCGGGCCACCGGTGTTTGCGTCAGCCGAAAGCGTCGTTACCAGACACCACCGCGAAGCCTGATCCTTCAGTGCGCCGAGGTTCGCGGAATCCCAGCCCTTCGCAACGGCTAGCACGCCAAATTACGGGATACGTTGACATGACCGACCAGTCTTCACTCAACCGGTTCTCCCTCGCAGGTCGCGTTGCGCTGGTTACCGGCTCAGCGCAGGGCATCGGACGCGCGATCGCGATCGCACTGGCAGGTGCCGGTGCACGGGTGGCGTGCGCCGACATGAAGGCGGACGCCTGCGCCGCGACAGCGGCTTCGATATGTGCCAAGGGCGGCGACGCCATCGCGGTGACCACCGATGTTTCGAAGGAGGCCGACACGGCAGCAGCCGTTGCAGCGGTTAAGGCACGCTGGGGCGCGCTCCATGTGCTGGTTCATGGTGCCGCTGCAGCCGACCCCAGCGGCACCGTCGTCGAGTACAGCCTGACCGATTGGAACCACGCCATCGCGGTCAATTTGACGGGCGCGTTTCTGGTCAGCAAAGCCGCGATTCCGCTGATCGCCCAGTCAGGCGGCGGATCGGTCGTTCTCATCGCCTCGCAACTCGCCAGAGTGGGCAGCGCCCGCCGCGCGGTGTATTGCGCCATCAAGGGCGGACTGTTGAACCTGGCACGTGCCATGGCAATCGATCATGCAGGCGAGCGTATCCGCGTGAACACGCTGTCACCCGGTGCAATCGAAACCGACCGGATGGTGCTTCGATTTGGAACCATGGAAGCCGCCAGGCAGGCGCTGGGGCCGCTTCACCTGACCGGCACGCTGGGCCAGCCCGACGATATCGCCTCAGCCGCCATTTATCTTGCCAGCGATGCATCCCGCTTTGTCACGGGCTCTGATCTGCTCGTTGATGGTGGCTACACCGCGCACTGAAAGGGCTCGCGATGCAGGTGTCTTATGATTTTTCCGGGAATGTGGTGTTGATCGCCGGTGCCGGTTCGGGGCTGGGATTGGCGATGACCCATTCGTGTCTGGCGGCCGGAGCACAGGTGGTTGCAAGTGACATCGTGACCGATGCGCTGGCGCGCATCGAACACCCCGGGCTCACCTGGAGCAAGCTTGACATCACCGACTCCCGGGCGGTCACCGCACACATCAAAGACTGCGCAGCGCGGTTCGGGCGAATCGATGCAGCGGTTCTGGCGAGCGGCATCCAACGCCGCATTCTGGTCGAGGACATGCGCGACGAGGACTGGCTCGCGCACATCAATGTCAACCTTAACGGCGTTTTCTTCCTGGTGCGGGCGCTGTTTCCCGAGATGAAGCAACGCCGCCGCGGCTCCATTCTTGTGTTTACCTCAGGACTCGCCACCGCAGGCTGGCCTGGTGCCACCGCGTATGGGGCCTCGAAAGCAGCCCTGATTGCGCTGGTGAAATCAGCCGCTCAGGAGCTTCGCCCGCACGGGGTGCGAATCAATGCGGTGTCGCCGGGCATCATGCACACACCGCTCTTTCACGACAGCGCCAATCAAGACGAAGTTCGCATGTACGAGCGAAGCCTTGGGGTATCGCAGCCCGAAGACGTCACGCCGCTGCTGATGCATCTGATTTCCGACGGCGCCAGCACAGTCAGCGGTAATGTGGTCGAGCGCAGGCTCATTCCCCAGGCGAATCCCTGACGCGAGCGAGTGTCGTCTTGCCTCTTTATGGGTTTGCCCCATAGAATCCGCGCACTCTTGGTTTCAGCTTCGCAAACTCATAACAAAACCGCTGGAGTCCATAGTTCGAATACAGGCTTTTGGTTCTGAACGGAGGATGACGCCATGATGACGGCCGCAGACAAGGCGGACGCCCGATGAATCCGCTGCAGCAATTAACGTCGTAGACCGGAGGCCTCTGGCAATGAGTGCCGTAATCTTTTTCGAAAACCTGTTCCAGGCGGTCATCGCCGGGCTCCTGATCGGTTCGGTTTACGGACTGATGTGTGTGGGGCTCGGTCTGATCTTCGGCCTGATGCGCGTCATCAACTTTGCGCAGGGCGAATTCCTGATGCTGGGAATGTATGGCGCCTTTTATCTGTGCACCTGGTTCGGCCTGAGCTCAGCAGTCGGCCCTGTGATCGGTGCCGTGTTCTCCGGGGTGTTGCTCTACCTGCTGGGCATGGGCCTGCACAAATCGCTGCTCACCAAGGCCACCGGTATTAAGGTGGCGGGAACCGAGGGCGAAGGCCATTACCCCCAACTGATCCTGACCCTGGGCGTCTCGCTGGTGCTGGCCAACGGCGCGCTGATTCTGTTCGGCAACACGCCGTTGTCGATCCGCACGCCCTACGCTGGTTCGGCCTGGGAACTCGGCCCGCTGCTCGGCGACGACATGCTGCTGTTCTTCAACAAGGCCCGAACCGTGGCGCTGGTCGTATCGGTTCTGGTGGCCGTCGCCGTCTACCAGTTCGTGCACCGCACCCGCGTCGGCAAGTCGCTGCGGGCAGCGGCCGACAATCCAGCGGCAGCCACCTACATGGGTATCGATGTCGAGCGCTCGCACCGAATCTCATTCGGTATTGGCGCGGCAATCACGGCGCTTGCAGGCGGTCTCATCGCCAGCTACTACCCGTTCCAACCTTACATTGGGCTCGATTTCGTCGTGATCATGTACGCAGGGGTTGTTCTTGGCGGTCTTGGAAGCATGATCGGTGCGTTCTGGGGCGGCCTTGTCATCGGGCTCATTCAGCAAGTGTCAACGCTGTTCCTGCCGCTCCAGCTGCAGAACGCAATGATCTTTCTGGTGTTCCTTCTCATCATCCTGTTCAGGCCCCAGGGTCTGTTCGGCAAAAACGTTGAAAGGGTCTGATCGTGAAGCTCGATCAAGAACCCAACCTGTTGCGCACCATCATCCTCGTCGCGATCGCTTATCTGGCTTTCGCATGGCTCATTGACGACAAGTATTACCAGCTGATTCTCACCATCGTGCCAATCTGGGCGATGATGGGAATCGCGTGGAACGTCTTTTCCGGTTACAGCGGACTGGTCTCATTCGGCCACGCTGCGTTCTTCGGAATTGGCGCCTACACGGTGGCACTGGCGATGATCGGATTCAACCTGTCGCCGTGGTTCGGCATTCCACTCGGCACTCTGGCTGGCGTCATCGCCTCGGTGCTGGTGGGATACCCGACCTTCAAGCTGCGCGGGGTGTATTTCTCCCTGGCCATGCTGGCGTACCCGCTTACGCTTCTCTACATCTTCGAGTGGCTCGGATACCAGGAAGTCACGATGCAGATGGTTCGCGAGAACAGCTGGATGTACATGCAGTTCTCGAGCCAGTACACCTACATCATCGTCTCCACGGTGCTGGTCGCCACCGCGGTCTATGTTTCGGGTCGAATCCACGCTTCCCGATTCGGGTTGTCGCTGACTGCAATCAAGCAGAACGAAGCGGCCGCCGAGGGTGCTGGGGTCGATGCGGCCGCCTGGAAGCTGCGGGCGATCATGGTGTCTGGCGCCATCGCGGCAGCGGCGGGCGGCTACTACGCAGTGGTGCTCATCGTTGTCACACCGCCATCGGTGTTCGGCATGATTGCTTCCGCGCAGGCAATGATCATGGCGCTGTTCGGCGGTGTCGCTACTGTTTGGGGACCCGTCATCGGGGCGGCGGTGCTGATCCCGTTGTCAGAGATCCTGCACGCTGAGCTCGGCAACCAGGTTCACGGTATTCATGGCGTGGTGTTCGGCCTGGCCATCATCGCGATGATCCTTTACGCGCCGGAAGGTTTGTTGCCCCGGGTTCGCGATGCCTGGCGCCGCAGAAGCGGTGCGGCCGACCAGAGCGCAGCGGAAGCCGCGCGCCGAACGGTCCAGCTTCCCGAGGTTGCAGCCGGCGCTGAGCGTCCCCCGATCGGAGATCGCATCGTCCTCAAGGTGGACGACCTGTCGCGCGCCTTTGGCGGACTGAAGGCGGTCTCCAACGTCAGCTTTGAGGTACGCCAGGGTGAGGTGCTCGGAATCATCGGCCCGAACGGTGCGGGTAAAACCACGCTGTTCAACCTTCTGAACGGCTTCATTCGCGCCGATCAGGGTTCAGTGCAATTTGGGGACAATCAGCTGATCGGACTCAAGCCAAACCAGGTCTGCCGCCTGGGTGTAGGTCGCACCTTCCAGGTGGTTCGCCCCTTCCCCCGCATGACTGTGCTCCAGAACGTGGTGGTGGGTGCATTTGCCGCCGAGCAGCAAAACGATGACCGTGCCGTTGAGTTGGCGCGTCAGGCACTCGATCGGGTTGGCATGCTTGCCCATGAAAAGGTTCTGGCGGGTGGTCTGAACAGCCTCGAGCTGCGCTTGATGGAACTTGCACGCGTTCTTGCGGGTCAACCGCAAATCCTTCTGCTGGACGAGACCCTGGCGGGCCTTGGCAGTGAGGAGATCGAAGTCATCCTGGCGGTCATTCGGCGCCTGGCCGACGAGGGTCAAACCATCGTCATCATCGAGCACACGATGCAGGCAATGGTTCGTATCGCCGACCGCTTCCTGGTGCTGGACCACGGCTCGGTTCTGGCCGCCGGCAAGCCCGCAGAAGTCGTCCGCGACCCGGCCGTCATTGAGGCCTACCTCGGCAAGAAGTGGATGGACCATGCTAAGCATTGAGAATCTCAACGCCGCATACGGCGGCCTGAAGGCGCTCACCGATGTATCGGTGAAGGTCGGCGAAGGGCAATTCGTTGCAATCGTCGGGCCAAACGGCGCTGGTAAGTCCACGCTGTTCAAAACCATTTCTGGAACCGTCACCCCGGTTTCTGGGCGAATCAGCTGGATGGACCAGGACCTGCTTTCTATTCCGCCATCGCGCCGCCCACTACTGGGTATCGCTCATGTTCCTGAGGGACGACAGGTTTTCAAGGAACTTTCGGTTCTTGAAAATCTTGAAATGGGCGCGCAGTCCGAGCGAGCACTTGCCGATTGGGAACGCAATCTTGAACAGATGTTTGCGCTGTTTCCCATCCTGAAGCAGCGGAGCAGCCAGCTCGCCGGCACGCTGTCAGGTGGCGAGCAGCAGATGGTCGCGATTGCGCGGGGCATGATGTCCTCGCCCAAATTGATCATGCTCGACGAGCCGTCGATGGGGTTGGCGCCAAAAATCACCGACATGATCTTTGAGCGAATCGAAGAAATCCATTCAAGCACTGACGTTGCCATCCTGCTGGTCGAGCAGCGGGTGGCGGAAGCACTCAGCTCGTGTAATTACGGCTATGTTCTGCAAACAGGCAAGATCGCGCTGGAAGGCCCCCCGCAGCAGCTGATGGAAGACGAACATGTTCGCGCCATCTATCTGGGCATGTAGATTCAAACTCACCTCAAGAGGAGACTTGTGATGGTCAATCGTTCAAAACGCAACATGCTGACCGCGTCCTCAGCGGCCATTGCCGCCGGCGCCGCGCCCGCAATCGCTCGCGCCCAGGCAAAAGAAGTCAAGATCGGTCTCATCGTTCCGCTCACGGGGCCCTGGGCCCGCAGTGGCGACTTTATGCGCAAAGGCGCCGAAATGGCGGTCGAAGACATCAACGCGGCCGGCGGCATCAAATCGATGGGCGGCGCGCGCATGCGACTGGTCATCATTGACGCAGGCGAAAACGTCGAGAAGGCAAAGAACGCAGCGCAGCGGATGCTGTCCCAAGACCCTGACCTCACCGGTGCCACAGGCGCCTGGCTGTCGTCGTTCACGCTGGCCATCACCGAAGTCACCGAGCGCGCCGAGCTGCCCATGCTCACGCTGTCGTTTGCCGACACAATCACCGCGCGTGGCTTCAAATACATTTTCCAAACCTCCATCACCGCAGGCCAGATGTCCACCCTCGCGGTGCCCGCGCTGGTGGCGCTGTCGAAGACCGCAGGCAAAGGCATCCAGAACGTCGGCATCATCAGCGACAACACTGCAGCGCCGATGGCCTTTGCCAAGCCCATGCGCGAAGGTGGCCTCGGCAACATGGGTCTGAAGCTGGTGGTCGATGAAATCTTCACCCCGCCGCTGGCTGATGCAAGTTCGATGATCCAGAAGGTTCGCACTGCGCGCCCCGATCTGCTCATCAACCTCGCCACCTCGCTGCCTGATTTCAAGCTCACGCTCGAAAAGATCAACGAAGTGGGTCTGGGTCGTGGTCGTCTGCCCATCGTTGCCAACAGCGGCGCAATTGGTGCCCCCGAGCTGCTCAACATCATGGGCAAGGACATCCTCGAGGGCGTCATGAACATCACCGCCAACTGGGGTGGCAAGGGTCACGAAAAGCTCATCGCCGACTTCAAGACCCGCAAGGGCGAGCCCTGGATCCCGCAAGACCCGATGTCGACCTATGGCGACATGTGGATCTTCAAAGAGGCCTGCGAGATGGCCAAGTCCGGCGACAAGAAGGCAGTTGCCTCCGCCATTCGCGCCATGGACTTCAATGGCGATGGCCCGGCGCGTTTCTTCCCAGGCGGCCGGGTCAAGTTCGACGACAACGGCCGTCGTGTTGGCGCGGTGCTCACCATCTCCCAGTGGCAGAACGGTGTGCCGGTCGCGGTCTTCCCTGAGTCGCTGGCGGTCGCTCCGGCGATCTGGCCCAAGCGCTGATCATGACTACCGGCACCGCCCGTACGATCGAGTTCGATCATCCCGGCGGGCCGGCGGTTCTTCAGTGGCGTACTCGCCCGCTTACCGATCCGGGAGCGGGCGAGGTGCTGATCGAGCAGGATGCGATCGGCGTCAACTTCATCGATATCCAACATCGCAGCGGACGGTATCCACTCGCTGCGTATCCCTCCAGCTTGGGTATCGAAGCCTCCGGCCACGTGTTGGCGATCGGCGAAGGCGTTCAAGACTTCTCGGTCGGTGATCGCGTCGCTTACATTCACCTTCCGATCGGCGCCTACACCACGCATCGCGTATTGCCCGCCGGGCGGGTCGTGCCGGTTCCAAAGGGCATACCGCTCGACTGGGCTGGTGTCACGCTTAACCGGGCTCTCACGGCACAGTACCTGGTCAACGATTCATTTCCGGTTTCCGCCCAGCATGTCGTGCTTGTCCATGCAGCGGCTGGCGGTGTCGGGCAGATCCTGGCGCAATGGGCTTCCCACAAAGGCGCTCGAGTCATCGGCACAGTGGGCTCGGCCGACAAGCGCGAGCTTGCATTGGCCGCGGGCTGCCACGAGGTGCTGATCAATACCTCTGCAGACTGGGTAAGCAGCTGTCGTGAGCTTACCGGCGGCGCGGGTGTGCACGCAGTGTATGACGGCATTGGCGGTGCGATGTTCGAGCAGTCATTGCTCGCCTTGCGCCCTAACGGTGTGTTGGCAAGCTACGGTACGCCCGCCGGGCCCATTCCACCGTTCGATATTTTCCGGCTGAATCAGCTCGGGTCGCTTCACGTGACCAGCCCGTCTATTTTCACCTTCAACAAGACCACGGCTGCCCTGCGTGAACGTTCGGCGGATGTGTTTGCTCAGGCTCTGGCCGGCGTACTTCGCACCGATGCGCCCAGGCTCTACGCATTTGACCAGGCGCGCGAAGCGCATTCCGATCTGGCGGCTCGTCGAACCACGGGCTCGATCGGGCTATCTGCCGGCTGACTTGCGCAAGCCTCCCTGCAAGCTATCGCAGGGAGACGCTTGCAAGCCGTGCGATCAACGCAGCATGTACTCCAACTCGGGCATCAGATACCGCTTGAGCCCGGGCCAGTCTTCGATCATCGGAAAATGTCCCATGCCCTTCATCAGGCTGTAGCGGGACCCCTTGATGGCGGCAGCCACCGCTTCTGACATGGCCGGGGTGGCCGAGTAGTCGTACTCGCCTGTCAGCAGTGACACCTTGCAGAGGCTGGTATCAATTATTTTGATGGCCTCGCGTCCGTCCCAGTCAAAGCTGTAGAAATGCACGTCGCCAGCGTAGACGCCCGGGCCGCTCTGCGAGTAGTACCACCAGTTTTCGCGGCGATTGGTTTCAGGCGTGGTCGGCGCGCACAACCCCATGGTGTAGCTGGCGCACAGTTCGCCACCATGCACAGCCGGGTGATGCAGAAAATCGTTATAACGTCCGGGCGCAAAGGCAGCCGATTCCAGGCCAACGATACCGCGCAGTTCACGCTGATAGTCCACTGCCATTTTCAGTACGATCGCACCGCCCATCGAGCAGCCCATGATGACCGGGCGCTCGAGGCCAAGGCCCTTCCAGAACGCGCGAATCATGTCGGCATACAGTTGCGAGGTCAGCTGAAACTTGCGCAGCCACCACTGATCTGGGGGGTTCGATCGGCCGTGATACGGCAGATCAAAGGCCAGCACACGAAACTTGCTCGTGACATCTGAGTCATTGAGCATGTGACGCCACTGACGCGAGTCGGCGCCGGCTGTGTGCAGGCAGATCAACGGAACACCCTGGCCTGCCTCCTCAAAAAAAATCCGATGCGCTTCGCCCTGGATATCAACCGTGACATAGCGCCCGCTGATCGGTTCAATGCGGTTCATGCGGCTTCCTTTCGCATCAGGTTCATCATCCGCTGCAGCGCGCGGCCGTTCTGCATCGCGACCAGTCCGTCACCCTCGAGGACAAACTCTGGAACGCGCATCAACATGGCAAAAAAATCGTTGTAAAGCGGTGGGGGGGTGGGGCTGACAAACTTCGCCCAGGTATCCATTGGCGCGCGGAACCCGAAGGCCGGCCGTGAATCAAAGCGGGGTGCGAAGTTGATTTGGCTGATTCGACCCTGCTCCACGGTGAGCACCCGGCGGGTATCGCCCACGGTGATCGAGAAGCGCGTGGTGAACCAGTGACCGATCACGGACAACTCGCGATCGGCATTGACACGGGCCTGGTAGGCCTTGAACCAGTCTTCATCAGGAAAAGCGGACATGGTGAGATCCTTGAAACAAGATTGAGGTGCAGCCCGGATCAGGCTGCGATCGGATCGGCATCGAGCCTCACCGCAACGCCCCGCAGTGCTTCCGAGGGCGCCGGATAGCGCTTCATGACCAGCGGGTCATGCCCGGGAATCACGTGAGCAGGGGAACTGGCCAGCGAATACACGCGGCGATAAGCCTCGTGCATATCAGCCTGGTTATAAATGAGCGGAAACGGTCGGTCGGTTTCAATATTGGCGTAAAAATGCGACGCATCGCTTGCCAGGACCACCCAGCCGCGACGCGTGTGCACACGCACCACCTGCAGGCCCATCGTGTGTCCCCCCACCCGGTGGAGGGTCAGGCCCGGAGCGATCTCTTCGTCGCCATCGTGGAAACAGACGCGGTCTTCAAACACGCGGTCGACCATCGCCTTGACATCGTTCACATCAAAAGGAAACCGCATGGGTTTGAAACACATGCAACGCCCGGTCGCAAACTGCATCTCGCGATCCTGCAGGTGATAGCGCGCGCGCTTGAACAGCTGCGCGTTACCCGCATGGTCGTAATGCATGTGGGAGATGATCACATCGCCGACCGACTCGGGGTCGATACCCAGCAGCGACAAGCCCTGCCCCGGACAGCGAATGAATTCGCGGCCCCTTTGCCTGGCGACCTCGGCGGAGAAGCCCGTGTCTACCACCCAGGTTCGACCGTTGCCGCGAATGGCCCACACGAAGTAATCAAGCGGCATGGGTACATCGTGGCTATCGCCGCCGACAAAATTGTCGCGCGAGCTTCGATCATGGTGGGCGTACTTGACCGCATAGATTTCATACTGAGGGGCTGTCATGGGGAGATCTCCTGCCTGGGAAGTCAAACGCAGCGGCTGGTCAGAGCATGCCTGACTCGTTGAACCGCCGGATCAAATCGTCTTTTTTCACTTTGCCCGTAATAGTGAGCGGCAGATCCCGCTCTTCAACCAGCATCAGATGCCGAGGACGCTTGTATCGCGCGAGCGCCTTGGCGCAGGTGGCCTGTACGGCCTCAAGTTCAATCACCGCACCGGGTTTGGGCACCAGCACCGCACCAAACACTTCTTCCAATTCAGGATCGGGCAACGGTACGCAATAGGCCGCCATGACGCCGGGGTGACTGGTAAGCACCTGCTCGACTTCGACCGGGGACACGTTCATGCCGCCCGTTTTGATCATCTCTTTTATGCGGCCTCGGAAGAAAAGATGGCCAGTGGGCCCGAACAACCCGAGGTCACCTGTTCGGAAATAGCCACGGCTATCAAATACCTCCCGGGTGCGCTCGGGGTCCTTGTAGTACTCCTTTAAGACGTGTCCCTTGACCCGTATTTCTCCAATATCCCCCTGGGCGCATTCCTGCTCAGTTGCACAATCGACTACGCGGATATCGAATCCGTCCAGCGGCTTGCCGATGCTGCCAAGGCGAAGTTCTAGACCGTCGCTTGCGTCGGTGACGCTGCAGTTGCCGTAGGTTTCGGTCAGACCGTAGATGTTGCAGATCTCGGTGAGCCCTTCGTCGACCAGCCTGCGAATCTGATCGGGGGTGCCGATCGTGGCACCACCCCGCATTGATTTGAAGCGCTCACGCCGATAGCCCGGTGTGCTGAGCAGTGCCTCCGCCATGTTGGGCGTTCCGTAAAACATCGTGCACTGCTCGCGCTCGATCAGTTCGAGCGCCACTTCAGGATCAAAACTTTCCTGAAGCACGATGCAGCCGCCATGGGTGAACAGGTTGAAAAGTGCGTTCTCGCAGCCCAGCCCCCAGAACAGCGATACCGCCAGCCAGAGACGATCATTGTGCGTGACGTGTTGGCGCTGACCGATCTCCCACATGTTCTCGATCAGCCCCCGATGCTGCACCACGACGCCTTTGGGCAGCGCCGTTGAACCCGAGGTGTACAGAATATAGGCAGGGTCGTCAGGCATGACCGCGCTGCGCGCAACATTCAAACGGGCGAGCGCGGCTGGATCGGGATCGCGCTGCGCGTCGGACCAACGCCATTCGCCAGGCTGCGGATCAGCGCCCACCGCGAGCACGTTCTCCAGCAGCGGCAACCTGCCTTCAGAACGGAGTTCGCTGATCATGGCCCGATAGTCGTTTCGAAGAAAGCGACCGGTGGTGATCAGCAGACGCGTGTCCGAGTGCTCGAGCACATAGCCCAGTTCGCGCGCCGTGACCCAGGTGTTCACGCCCACCATCACCGCGCCAATCGAGGTGATCGCGAAGTCGGCAACAATCCACTGGGGCAGGTTACCCATCAGTACGCCAACCTTGTCACCTTTGCGAACCCCCTGCTCGAGCAGAAACGACGCAACCTGGGTCACCGCTTTATCAAGATCGCGATAGGTCAGCCGCTCGCCTGAACCAACGATTGCCTCGCGGTCAGGATAGCGTCGCGCCATCTCGCTCACCAGATCGGGGATGGTGCGACTTTGGGGGGCGAGTTCGGCGGCAGCGGGCTTTTGCATGATGGGGATCTGACAAGGCCCAAATCGGGCGCGGGGCAAGTATAGGCAAACATCCCCAGGACGAGCCATAACGAGATCACTTTCGATCCACGCGCTTCTCAATTACCGGATCCGGTGCGATCCTTCGTCCCGATCGCAGCCGATCGAAGGGGTCGGCCGAGCATTTCGGAGATTGCAATGAATCTGGGATTTATCGGGCTGGGAGCGATGGGCGTTCCGATGGCGGAGCGGCTTCTCGATGCGGGTCACTCGCTGACCGTTTACGACGTCAACCCTGCTGGCATTCAGGCTTTGGCTTCGCGCGGCGTGAAAGTCGCGAAAACGGTACGCGAAGTGGGCGATGCGGTCGAGACGGTGTTGTTGTCGCTGCCCACGCCGAAAATCGTCAATGAGGTGTGCCTGTCGGAAAGTGGCCTTGCCCAAGGGCGAACCGTGCGAACCGTGGTTGATCTGTCCACCACAGGCACCTCCATGGCGCGCACGGTGCAAGCTGCGCTCGCCGCACGCGGCATCGAGTTCATCGACTCACCGGTGTCCGGCGGACGCAATGGCGCCATCAAGGGAACCCTGGCGGTGATGGTGTCGGGCCCCCGCGCAAGCTTTGACAGTCTCAACGATGTACTTCGCCATATCGGAAAGCTGTTCTACATCGGCGCCGAGCCCGGCATGGCTCAAACCATGAAGCTTGCCAACAACCTGGTATCAGCGGCTTCGATGGCGATTACCTCGGAAGCGGTGGCAATGGGCGTCAAGGCGGGCCTTGATCCGAAGGTGATGATCGATGTGATCAACTCGGGCAGCGGCATGAACACGGCGAGCCGGGACAAGTTCCCCAAGGCGATCCTGCCGCGCACCTTTGACTTCGGCTTTGCCACTGCGCTCATGTACAAGGATGTCGACCTGTGCATGCAGGAAGCGAAAGCCCTCGATGCGCAGATGCCTGTGGCCGACGCCGTGCATGAAATCTGGCGCCAGACCAATGAGGTTTACGGTGGACCCAACGACTTCACCCGGATTGCTCAGTTCGTTGAGGAGCGGATGGGTATCGTGATAGAGACCCCCGCAAAATAGTCTTTGTGGCGGCCCGCCGTGCGATCACGGCTGGCCGCGTGCAGCGCGCGATCAGAGCTCGCGGGTTTCGAATGTACCGGGCAGGATCAGCTCGATCATTTCGCAATCGTCGGAGTAATTCAGCACCGTGTGCGGAATTGAGTTGGGTTGAATCCAGCAGGCGCCCTCTTCGAAGCGTTCGCGCCTGCCGTTGTACTCGCCTTCCATCCAGCCCTTGAGCATATAAAGAAACTGGAATTGAACGCCGTGGATATGGCGGATTGAAACCACTTTCGGATCACAGGGCCCATGCAGACGAATGACATGCGCCTGCACAACACCCCCCGTTGCCTTGCTGATCCCCAGATCTCGGTACGAGGCGTAGGAACGCAATCCTTTCCGGAACTGCTGCCCCTTGTCGCTTGCATGGGCCGCCATGAACTTCTGTGGCTTCCAGCGGGTGACCGTGGAAACCTTCAGCGTGGGCAGTGCAGCCGCCGGCTTTTTTGCGGCGGTGCTCTTGATTGCGGGCTTCTTTGCGGCGGGCTTTTTCGCAGCAGGTTTTTTTGCTGCGGCCTTCTTGGCAGCAGGCTTCTTGGCGGCGGGCATGGACAGCTCCTTTGCGGATCAGACAGATCCCAGCGGCCTGAGTTCGATCAGGTCTGGGCACAGGTTGGGGGTTGCTTCGAGCGCGTACACCACTGCGCCCGCCACTTCTTCGGAGGTGAGCGGCGAGAATCGGCGTGCCTGCATCGCAGCAATGACCGCAGGATGGTCACTGCCCTCACGAATATTGGTATCGACCATACCGGGCGCGACCTCGGTCACCTTGACACCAAAGCTTTGCAGTTCCAGCCGGAAGGAGCGCGCAAAGGCCGATAACGCATGCTTGGTGGCGCAATACCCCGAGGCCAGCCTGTACACCTCGCGTGCGGCAATCGAGCTCATGAACACAATATGTCCCTGCTGCCGAGCCACCATATGACGGGCAACGCGGCGGGTCAGGCGTACCGCCGCCAGAACGTTGGTCTGGAACATCCACGCGATGTCATCATCTGACAGGTCCATCAGCGGCGCATACCGAAGCACCCCCGCGTTATTGATGAACACATCCGAACGCGCAAAGTCTGCATCGATTCGATCCAGATACGACGCGTCGTTGAGATCACCCGCGAGAATCTCGATTGAGCCTGCGGGCGCTTCGCTTGCCAACGACTGCAGCGCGTCCATGCGCCGCCCCATGGCCAGCACAGTGTTACCGCGCTGGGCCAGCATCAGCGCGCAGGCTCTGCCGATACCGGCCGACGCACCCGAAATCAAAACCGTTCTTTTCTGCGATGAGGCGGTCATGGCGATGTCCTTGTGCTTCAGCCTTTGACGTACTGCGCATCGGTTACCGGCTCTTTCCAGTCGGTCTTGCCGATGGAAATGGCCAGATGCATCATGAAGCTGCTGGGATCAGCGCCATGCCAATGGCGTTCGCCTGGTCCGATCCACACCACGTCGCCAGTGCGGATGCGCTGCGGCTCATACCCCTCTTCGCAGACCCAGCCGCTGCCGCCCACCACATGCAGCACCTGCCCTACTTCGTGCTGGTGCCAATGTGTGCGGGCGCCCGGCGAAAAAAACACGTTATTGATTTGTACGCCCTGCGTGAAAGGCATGACCGGATCACCCCAGACGCCGCCAGTAAAGGTACCGCCACGCATTTCCGAACTGGCGCCATCCTGGCGCGCATGCATCACCTTCATGAGTTTCTCCTGAAAAAAGTGCTGAAAGAGTGGTTTATTCGCTAACCCGCACGCCGCCGCTGGCATCGCCGATCGCGTCAACCACACGATTGCTGATCTGGTCGCCGTAGCCCAGCGCAGTACCAAGCCCGAAGCTTGCCAGAGGGCCAGCCGAGTTGAGCGAAGCGATACCGAGTTCGCTTGCCATTTCGGTGTAGAGAACGATGTCTTTGGTCATCAACTTGCCGGTCAGTCCGCCCTCAAGATAGTTGCCGCGAATGATGTGCGGGAACCGATTGAGGCTTGCGAAGTTCACACCGCTGCTGCTGTTGATCACATCGAGCAATTGCTGCAGATCGAGGCCCGCCTTACGTCCGGCCACCATCACCTCGGCCGTCGCTGCGAGCGTGACGGCGTTCAGGAAGTTGTTGAGCAGCTTGGTGGCGTGGCCATTGCCGGACGCACCCATGTGAACAACTTTGGCCGCGATATGCCTGAGCACCGGATCGAGCTGCTGGTCGATGCCAGCGGGTCCGCCAATCATGAGCGTGAGCGTGCCCTTCTCTGCGGCAGCGGCTCCGCCCGAAATGCCGGCATCCACGAATGTCGCGCCCTTGTCGGCAAACCTCGCAGCCAGTCTGCGGGTGGAACTGGGCGCAGCCGTGGACAGGTCGACAATGGTCTGGCCCCCGCGCGCGTTGGCCAGCAGCCCGGTTTCACCGTCCACCACGGCTTCCACTGCGTGGCTGTCGGGAAGCGACAGCAGGACCAGATCACACGTGCTAGCGATCTCGGCAAGCGAACCGGCAGGCACTGCGCCACACCCTGCGACCACCTCGGAGCGCTTGTCCAGACCCAGCACCGGCAGTCCGGCTGCAACCAGCCGACGGGTCATTCGTCCGCCCATGTTGCCGAGGCCCACAAATCCGATTGGCTGCCCTGCCATTGAAGCCCCCTGAGATGGATGCTGTTGATGTCGGTCGACATCGTAACGGAAGCTGTTGGGCGAGGCGAACACCGTCTCATCACTCAACAATGCAGCGACTCAGTCGTTCCGTTCCTCGCATGGCTGCTGATCGCGGGTTCATGACTTCAGCGACACTAGCCGATCAACATCAAGTAACGCTGTCGAGTTCAACCGCGAGCTCGCACGCGCAAGGAGACATGCATGAAGAGCCTTTCCGTTGCCATGGTGGCCATGGCGCTCATCGGCGCCGCACCGATGTCGATCTGCTCGGCGCAAACGTCGGGCGACAAGCCGATCTCTCTCATCGTGCCGTTCAGCCCTGGCGGCGGCACCGACATCCTGTCGCGCATGCTGGCCCCCAAACTTGCTGAGAAACTCGGTACCAGCGTGGTGGTCGAAAACCGGCCCGGCGCGGCGGGCGCGATTGCCGCGCAGGCGGTTGCGCGGTCGGCACCTGATGGCCGCACCCTGCTGGTCGGCTCCACGTCCGAGATCGGCGTCAACCCCAGCCTCTACCCCAAGCTTCCGTATGACGTTGGCCGTGACTTTGCGCCGGTGGCGGCGCTTGCCGACACGCCCATGGTGCTGGTGGTTCATCCCACCTCACCCATCAAACGCGCGCAGGATCTGGTGTCGCTTGCCAAGGCCAACCCTGGCAAGTTGTTGTTCGCCTCAGCGGGTGTAGGCAGCGGTGCTCATCTGGCCGCCGAACTGTTTTTCCACGTAACCGGCACCAAGCTTTCACACGTGCCCTATAAAGGCGTGGGCCCTGCCATGGCCGAGATCATCGGCGCGCAAAAAGACATGATGATCTTCACAACCCTGCCCTCATCCACCTCATTCGCCAAGTCCGGTCAGTTGCGGGTGGTTGCGGTGTCCAGCAAGGAACGGATGTCGATCGTTCCCGACATTCCAACCTTCATTGAATCAGGCGTGCCGGGCTATGAGGTGTATTACTGGTACGGATTGCTCGTCCCGTCCGCCACACCCATCGACATTCGCCGTCGCATTCACGCCGCGGTCAACGAGGTTCTCGGGCAACCCGATACGCTTGCCAACCTGGCGCGACAGGGTCTGCAACCAAACGTACGCACTGCTGAAGAATTTGATGCCTTCATCAAGGCCGACATGGCGCGCTGGGCAGTGGTGGTCAAGGCCGCCGATATCAAGCCCGATCAATAAATCGTCAGCGCGCACCGGGTCTTCATGCAGCACACCCTTCAGTCGGCCGAAACCGGCGCCCTGATCTACTGGTTCGACATTCGCCCTGAGGTCGTCCAGGATTGGCTGAACTGGTATTTGCGCGACCATATGCCCAGCCGCGTTGGCAGCACCTTTACGACCGGCCGCTGTTTCGAGGCAATTGACGCGCCAAGCAGCCACATGGTGCTGTTCGAGACAAACTCGCCCGAGGCGCTGCTTGCACCCAGCTACCTCCAACTGCTGGGCACCGTGTCGGACGACGATCGCAAGCGAAGGGGCTGGTACGCCAACACCGTTCGCATGACTGCTCGGGTACGCACAAGGCTGGGCGCGGGCGTGGGCAGCGTCTTGTCGGTGATCCGGTTTGATCAGTCGCTGCACACCGTACCGCAAACGCTGATGAGCGATATCGCAGGCATTCCGGGGGTTGGTTCGGTATGGATCGCCGAGCACGACCCCTCGATCAGGTCGCGCATGGACTCGGTTCGCGTAACCGGCCATCAGGATCTTTCCGCTGCGGGGGCTCTCATGACCGAGGCGGCCACCGATTCAGACGCGAGGCTGGCTGTTTCCACATTCAAAGCCAAGACAGCCCTCTCAGGCACACCCGCGCCTGAATCGGTCACGGCTGGCCGCTACCGGCTGATGTACTGCATGACCGCCTGAAGCGCCGCTGGCACAGGCCAGCGGCCGATGGCGCTCAGTCGACCTTGGTGCCGGTAAGCAGAATCACCCGAGCCCATTTGTCCATTTCGGCTCGCACAAAGCTCGCAAACTCCTGCGGCGATGAACTGGTGGCTTCAACGCCGATATTGCTCATGGCTGTACGGTATCCAGGGTCGCGCGCGGCCTTCACCAGTTCCGCGTTGAGTCGCTCGACGATCGCGGCAGGTGTGCCAGCGGCCACGAACAGACCCGTCCAGCTGTCCACCTGGTAGCCGGGAACCCCAGCCTCGGAGAAGGTGGGCAACTCTGGCGCGGTAGCCCACCGGCGGCTTCCCGAGTTGGCAATTGCCCGCACTTTGCCGGTTTTGGCGAGCGTCATCGCGTTGGTGATGGTTTCGATCATGACCGACACGTTGCCCGCCAGCAGATCGGCCGATGCGGCACCGCCCCCTTTGTACGGCACATGCAGCATGTCGATTTGCGCAGTGGTTTTGAGCAGTTCAGTGGCCAGATGCGAAATTGATCCATTGCCCGCCGACGCATAGCTGAGCTTGCCCGGATTGGCCTTGGCATAGCGGATCAAATCTTCGAGCGACTTGATAGGCAGCGAAGCGTTCACGATGAGAACGCTTGGATTGAGCGCAAGAATGGAGACGGGTTGCAGGTCACGCACCGGATCAACCGGAAGGTTTTTGAACAGAACCGGTGCAACGCTGTTGGTGCCGATTGTTCCGTAAAGCAGTGTGTGGCCATCGGCGGGCGACGACACCACGGCCTGCATCGCTGGCCCCCCACCGCCACCCGGGCGGTTTTCCACCACCACCTGTGCCCCCAGCTGCTCGGCCAGCTGCTTACCCAGTCCGCGAGCCATGATGTCTGACGAGCCGCCCACTGCGAAGGGAACAATGATGCGTAGGGGTTTGGTTGGGTACGACTGCGCGTGCGCCGCCGGCCCGATTCCCGTGGCAATCACGGTGGCGGCGATCAAATTGAGGGCCGTTCTGCGACTCATGATGTTTTCCCTGTTGTCGTGTGATCACTAAAGCGTTCAAGCTGCGCGTAAAAATCGTCAACACGCTGCTGGGCAGTTGCGCGCATGGCGGTCAGAATCTTCGCATGCTCGCCGGGATCCGTCTGCGCACCACTCACGCCCACCTGGCGCGACACATCCTGAACGAAACGGCAGGCGGGTATGCGCAATGCGCTGAAACGTTCAAGCGCTGACTCAACCGACGCCTCAGCCCCCAGCAAACGCCCCAGCACAACGGCGTCCTGTACCGCCATGGCACCGCCCTGCCCCATGAACGGCGTGCTGGCATGCGCAGCATCGCCTATCAACAGAACGCGCCCCAGATGCCAGGGCCCGGGCATCAGTACTTCTTCGACCGCGGTGTACAAAACCTCTGATTGGGGATTCAGCGAATCCAGAAACTGCGCGGCGGGGCCCTGAAACACGCTGAAACGCGACTGCATCAGCGCCGCCCAGTCGTCGCGTGCATACCAGGCACCTTCCGGCTCTGGAACCGTTCCAAACAGGTAAAGCTGCTGCGACGAGATCGGCATGATGCCCAGGCGCAGTCCCGGCGCCATCATCATGATTTTGTCGACCAGATCAGGCGGTCGGTGATGGACGCTGCGCCATACGCCAAATCCGCTGTATCGCGGCTGCACCTGAGGCCAGAGCAGTTTCCGCACTTGAGACCGGATGCCGTCTGCACCCAGCAACAGATCACAGCGTACTTCGCGGCCATCCGACAGCAGCGCCCGCGCCGAATCGGGCGCGTGCTCGATTCGCTCGACGGTGCAGCCCAGCGCGATCTCAATATCGAGTTGTTGCAGATGCGCCGACAGCACGCGGTGCATGTCTGCGCGCCGGATTCCGAGAATCGGAACCAGCCGATGGCCTTCAAATCGCCCGGGATAGAAGGTCTCGAGTAACGGCGACCCATCGGCATTGAGGTAAACATTGCGACCATCGTCGATGGAAAACCCGGTGGCTACCATGTCGTCCATGACACCGAGCGCCTTGAACTGCGCAAGACCATTGCTGTAGACAAAGATGCCCGAGCTTTGAAATTGCCAGGCGGTTTGTTTCTCCACCAGACTGACGGCCCAGCCGGCGCGTGCCAGCGCGATCGCAGCACAGCAGCCTGCAATGCCCGCGCCGACAATCAACACGTGTCGCTTCAAGCGCTCTGCTCCCAGTTACTCGGGCTCGATCTGCTCTGACAGCGAGTCGCGAACCTTCTTGAGAAGAATCTTCAGCAGCACCGCTTCAGCCTGCGTCAGGTCGCGCACCATCAGGTCGTTAACGGTTTGGGCAACCTGCATCAGGGTGGTCTCAATGGCCCGGCCCTCGGGCGTGAGATGAATTCGCACCTTGCGGCGATCGACGTCATCGCGTGTACGGGTAACGAGTCCATCGCCCTCAAGCGCCCTGACCATTTCCAGCACCGAGGTTTCCATCAAGCCCAGCCGCTGCGCAAGCTCGCGATGCGTGATGCCTTCGCGCTCCCACAAGGCCCTCAGCACAAACCATCCACCCCGCCGAATGCCGTGCTCGGCAATACGCGCAAACAGCACCCGCTTCGATGCGCGTTCGGCCTCTGCAATGAGAAAGCCCAGGCTCTCGTCGAGTCGGGCGCCCACCTGGCGGCTGCGAGATTTTCCAGCCTTTGACGGCACGCGCCCTGCTGATAAATTCATAGGAACCCATGCATAACATTAAGCAGTGCAGCTTGTTTTTCCAGAAAAGTATAGTTGCGGAACTTAAAAATAACACCTAGGATCCAAAGTAATTTCTGGAGATCGCGGAATGTTTACCAGCACTGTCGGCGCGCCAATCGCGGCCCGCACCCCTGACCAGCCCGCCCGCCGTTACACCAGCATCACGGTCACGCCCGCGTCGCCGCACATCGGCGCTGAAATCACCGACATTGACCTAACCAGCGATCTTTCGCCGCAGCAGATCGCCGAGGTGAAAGACGCGTTCGTCCAATACCAGGTGCTGTTTTTCCGGGAGCAGAAAATCAGCTTTGATGACCACATCCGTTTCGCAAGCCTGTTCGGAACGCTGGGTCGGCATGTTGGCGCGCAAACCATCAGCAAGCCCACCGATCATCCCCTGGTGCGCAAGTTCCACTACGACGAAAACTCGCAGCGCATCTCGGGTGAAAGCTGGCACAGCGACCAGTCGTGCGCGCCGATTCCGCCGCTTGGCAGCATGCTCTACAACCACACAGTGCCGCCCGACGGCGGTGGCGACACCCTGTTTGCCAGCACCTACGCCGCTTACGATGCGCTATCCGACCGCATGAAAACATTTCTGTCGGGGCTCACTGCCACGCACGACGGCGCCCGTGTGTTCGGGCCTGGAACACCAAAGTCCTCGCATCCCATCATCATTCGCCACCCTGAAAGCGGGCGGCGCGGCATCTTCGTCAATTGGGACTTCACCAGCCACATCAATGAACTCCCCCGCAGCGAAAGCGACGCAATCCTGAAATTTCTCTATCGGCATATCGGCCGTGACGAATGGGCATGCCGCTTTCGGTGGCGCCCGCACTCGATCGCGTTCTGGGATAACCGCTGCGCGCAACACAAAGCGCTCTGGGACTACTGGCCCAACGTGCGCTCAGGGTTTCGGGTGCAGATAGAGGGCAGCGCGCCCCCTATTGCTGGATAAGCCGCGCGAAGCTTCACCGCTGCGCAAGCAACTCAGGCAGATGAGCCATTGCCGGTACGCCCATCATCGGCCAGGCGCTTACTTGCCCTGAAGGCCGGTCGCTTTGATCAGATCGGCAACGCGCGCCGCATCTTTCTCGAGCAGGCGGCGGAAACCATCGGGGCCGCGATCGGCTGCGGACGGAATCTCGGATGCAAACTGCTTCTCGACACGGTCGACGTATTCGGGGCTGTCCATGACCTGTGACACGGCTGCGGCAAGGCGCTCGAGCGCAGCACGGGGCGTGCCTTTGGGCGCAACCAACCCATTCCAGATCCGCAGATCAAACTGGGGCAGTCCGGCTTCGGCGAAGGTGGGTACGTCGGGCATTCTTGCCACGCGCTGCGGCGCTGAGACTGCAATGGCGCGGGCCCGTTTGTCAGCGTGCAGCGGCATCAGCGTGACGGTCTGGTCGATGATGCCTTCGATGGTTCCGGCGATCACATCGATCAGCGCCGGCCCGGTGCCCCGATACTGAACCAGCGTTCCCTCAACCTTGGCAAGGCTCAGAAAATGCGCCTGTGCCAGATGCGCGGTGGTGCCCGGCCCACCCGACCCCAGGTTGATCTTGCCCGGGTTCTGACGCATGTGCGCGAGCATGGACTTGAGATCGGTGAAACCGCTGGCATTGCTCACCGCCAGCACCATGGGCACCGTGGCAACCGACGCAACCGGCGCCAGGTCATTCAATGGGTCAAAACCGCCCTGCGGATGCAGATGCGGAATGACCAGCAGGCCCATGTTGCTGAAGTTGAGCGTATGACCATCCGGCTCGGAGCGCTTCAGACGCTGAAACCCAACCAACCCTCCCGCCCCCGCAAGGTTTTCAACCACAACGGGTTGCTTGAGGATTGGCGAAATGCCCTGTGCGATCTGGCGCGCCAGAGCGTCAAGTGTGCCGCCGGGGGCAACGCCCACAATGATTGTGATCTGGCGGGTAGGAAAGGTTTGGGCGGCCGACAAACCGGGCAACATCGCGACCAGCAAAGCCGCAAGCAGTGTTCGAATCACGCGTGTCTCCCTAAGGGGTTCTTATCATGGGCGGCATCGTAGCCGCTGCCAGGGATTAGGCGTTGACAGATTTCGGAATCAGCTCGGCGCGTGCAGCATGCCAACGCGCCATGGCTTGTCGGTGCACTTCAACCGCAATCGGGTCAAAGTCGGCCCGAGGAGCCGGATCGAGATCAAAGTGCCCGTAGCGGTCTTCACCGCGCACCAGCGTCGCCGAGAGCCGCTGCCGCGCAGAGCACCGGCAGCGCGTAGGAATGTAGCTGATGCCAAGGCCTATTCGTCGATCATTGGACCTGTTCAGCATTGAGTGATGGAACAGGTGCGTGTGATGCAGCGAAAACTCACCGGGTTGCAACAGCAGCAGATCGACGGCTTCCGTGTCGTCAACTGCAATGGTCTGCCCGGCGGCAAACAGGTTATCGACGCGTTTGAGCTGATCGTGCGGCACCTGGCCACGGTGATGGCTGCCCGGCACCACCTGGACGCAGCCGCTCTCGGTACTGCTGGGCGATAGCGCAACCCAGGCCGTGATGTGATCAGCCGGGCTGAGACCAAAGTAGGTGGAGTCCTGATGCCAGCTGACGAACGCGTCGGTATGGGGCTCCTTGATCCAGAGCGTTAAGTGGTAGACGAGAATGTCAGGGCCGATGAGGTCTTCAACCGCATCAAGAATGCGCGGATCACGAACGATGTCATCGACCCACTTGAGGTACAGATACATCTTGCGCCGCTGATCGGGCTCGAGGCGATGCGCGCGCTCGCCGCCTTCAAGGAGCGCGCGGTACCGCTGGGCCTGCACAGAGTCAAATGCACGCAGGGGGCTGAGATATCCCTGGCCCTGATAAAACCGGACCTGCTCGACGGTAAGCTGCTTCATGGTGCGCTGGCGTTGACTTTGCCCGCTTTTATAATACTTCGATGACAGATTCCAAAACGCTCGATCAGCGCGTGGTCCTGGTAACTGGTGCCGCAGGCGACCTGGGCTTCGCCATTGTAATGCGATGCCGCGCTGCGGGCGCGAAGGTTGCGGTGCTCGATCATGCGGGCAACACGCTGCGCGCTCGATACCCCGACAACATCGATGTGCTCCGAATTGAGTGTGACATCTCGGATCGCGAGCAGAGCCGTATGGCGGTCGAGCGCACCGTTGCCCACTTCGGCATGCTCAATGCGCTGGTAAACAATGCTGCCGTATCCACGCAGCGACGTCGTGTGGCCGATATTCCCCTTGACGACTGGGACCGCGCCATCGGCGTCAACCTGACCGGCTCGTGGCTGATGTCCCGCTGGGCCATCCCGCATCTGATCGCTGCCGGAGGTGGCGTCATTCTGAACATCGCATCGCAGCTGGGTCACGTCACGGCCCGAGCCGGCGCAGCCTACAGCGCAAGCAAAGCCGCCTTGCACTCGCTCACCCGAACTATCGCAGTCGACTATGCGAGCGACAACATTCGCGCGGTCAGTCTTTCCCCGGGTGCGGTCATGACCAGCCGGCTCACCGACCGATATGGAAATGAGGAAGCGGTCAACGCCGTACTGGCTCCGCTGCACCCCCTGGGGCGCATCGGACGTCCTCATGAAATCGCGGAAGCCGCGCTGTTTCTATTAAGCGATGGCGCCTCATTCATCACCGGCTCGGATTTGCTCGCGGACGGCGGATACACGGCCGTATAGATCGGAGTCGTCATGCTCAGAATTGGTTACAAAGCCTCGGCCGAACAATTCACGCCGAATCAGCTTCTTGAGTTCACCTGCCTCGCAGAAGACCTGGGGTTTGATTCGGTGTTCATCAGCGACCATTTTCAACCCTGGCGACACACGGGCGGGCATGCGCCCTACTCGTTTGCCTGGATGGGCGCGGCAGGCGCACGCACTCGCCGTATCGTCATCGGCACCAGCGTCGTAACCCCCACGTTTCGTTACCATCCCGCCATCGTCGCGCAGGCAATCGGCACATTGGGTGCCATGTTCCCCGGGCGGGTCATTCTTGGTGTTGGCACCGGCGAATCCTTGAATGAAGTCCCTGCCATCGGCATCAAGTGGCCGGTATTCAAAGAGCGCTTTGGACGTTTGCGCGAAGCAGTCGGGTTGATGCGCAAACTTTGGACTGAGGAGCTGGTGAGCTTCGAAGGTGAATACTTTCGAACTGAACGCGCCACCATCTATGATCGGCCCGATCAGCCGGTACCCATCTACATCGCCGCGGCCGGGCCAAGCGCCGCAACGCTCGCAGGCGAAATCGGCGACGGATTCATCTGTACCAGCGGCAAAGCGCCAGAGCTCTATCGGGAAACCCTGCTACCTAATGTGTCCTCAGGCCTGCAGGCCTCCCAGCGCGCACCGGACGCAATCGACCGGATGATCGAGGTCAAGGTGTCATTTGATACCGACCTCGCTCGTGCGCGCGAAGACACGCGGTTCTGGGCGGCACTGGCGTTATCCCCGGAAGAAAAAATGAGCACCGACAATCCGGTGGAAATGGAAAAGCTCGCAGACGCCCTGCCCCTGGAGCGCACGGTCAAGCGGTGGATCGTTTCAACCGATCCCGACGAACAGGTGGAAAGAATCCGCCCCTATGTCCAGCTGGGTTTTCGCCATCTGGTGTTTCACGCGCCTGGTCCCGATCAGGCCCGATTTTTACGGCTGTACGCTGAGCAGGTGCTTCCAAGGCTTCGGGCCGAGTTCGGCTGAGTTGAGCATGGTCCCTGCAGGTCGGGCACAAGCACCACGCCAGATGACACTGACAGCCCTGCCCGGGCTGCCGGCCGTCCGGGCAGGCGATGACCTCGCCAGCCTGATCGTCCAGGCCGTGCAACGCATGCCTTGCGCGGTCTCAGCAGGCGATGTGTTCGTGATCGCGCAGAAGATCGTTTCGAAAGCAGAGAATCGCTGGGTACGGCTTGACGATGTGCAAGCTTCAGCGCGGGCGCACGATCTCGCGAAACGCTCCGGCAAGGATCCCCGCGTCGTCGAATTGATCTTGTCTGAATCGACAGCGGTGGTGCGCTGCGTACCCGGTGTCATCATCGTCGAGCACCGACTCGGGCTGGTCATGGCCAACGCGGGCATTGACGCATCGAATGTCGATGAACCAGAAGATCAGGAGGCCGTGCTGCTGCTGCCAGTCAACCCCGACCAGAGCGCGGCTGCGCTCAAGCAAGCGCTTGAGCAACGCTTTGGCTGTGCCCTGGGCATCATCATCAACGATAGTTTTGGGCGCGCCTGGCGACTCGGAACGATCGGCACAGCGATTGGCGTGGCAGGGTTGCCAGGACTTGAAGATTTGCGCGGTCAACCAGACCGCACCGGCCGAATGCTTCGCCATAGTGAAGTGGCTCTGGCCGATGAGTTGGCGGCAGCGGCATCGCTGCTGATGGGGCAGGCGGCAGAAGGGTTACCCGTCGTTCACGCCACCGGCCTTCCGTTTGCGCTTCGCGAAGGGTCTGCGCAGGAACTGATCCGACCCGTCAGGGCTGATCTCTTCCGATAACCTAAGCAGCAATCAACCGATCCGTTTTTAAAAACCCCACCCCAATGCTGACGCTTTCCGATCTCGATCTTTCACTGCTCGCCCGGGAGTGGCCCCTCGAGCGCCTGAAGGCTGAAGCTGTGCGGCTTCGTGATCTTGGACACGGAGATCGGGTGTCGTACTCGCGCAAGGTGTTTATCCCCCTTACGCGCCTCTGCCGCGACGTCTGCCATTACTGCACGTTCTCGGCAACGCCCAGACAGGTTCCAGCGCCCTACCTGTCTCCCGGGCAGGTGCTTGACATCGCCAGGGCGGGCGCCCGCGCCGGCTGTCACGAGGCCTTGTTCACGCTGGGCGATCAGCCCGAGGAACGGTGGCCCGAGGCGCGCGCGGCGCTTGATGCACTGGGGTATCGCAGCACGATCGATTATCTGGCTGCCATGGCGGATCTGGTGTTGCGCGAAACGGGTTTGTTGCCGCATGCAAACCCTGGTGTCATGACCCGCGATCAGCTCGCCCAGCTTCGAAAAGTGTGCGCCTCTCAGGGCCTCATGCTCGAGACCAGCGCGGAGCGCTTGTCGCAAAAAGGGGGCCCCCATCATGGATCCCCTGATAAATGGCCTCAGACCAGGCTTGCCACGCTGCGCGCCGCGGGTGAACTCGCGATTCCATTCACCACCGGTATCCTGATCGGTATCGGCGAAACCCGTGATGAACGACTCGATTCATTGCTGGCGCTGCGCGACCTGCATCGCCAGCACGGCCATATCCAGGAAATCATCATCCAGAATTTCCGGGCCAAGCCAAGAACGCTGATGGCAGGCGCCGACGAGCCCGATTGCAAAGAGCTCGCCTGGACGATTGCGCTTGCACGGATCGTGTTCGGCCCGCAGATGAACATCCAGGCGCCGCCCAACCTGAGCGCGCGTGAGTATCCTCAGCTGATCGACGCGGGCATCAACGACTGGGGTGGAATCTCGCCCGTCACACCCGACCACGTCAACCCGGAGGCACCGTGGCCGGCAATTGAGGCGCTTCGCGCGCGCACCGCGCAGGCGGGCAAGATCCTGGTGGAGCGACTACCCAGCTACCCGAGCTATGCCCTGGATGCCCGTCGCTGGCACGACCCGCGGATCGCGACCGAGGTGGTGCGGCGAATCGACGCGCAGGGTTATGCTCGTGGAACGCAATGGGTCGCGGGTCAACCGAGCACACCACCCGCTGAGCCTGCTCCGCCCAGACGATCTCCAACCCGGTCGATCGACGCGCTCCTGGCGCGTGCGCAGGCGGGGGATCGGCTTGATGAATCCATGATTGTCCGACTGTTTGAAGCGCGCGCTGACGACTTCGCCGCAGTGTGCGCAGCGGCGGACCAGCTTCGTGCCAACGCAAGCGGCGATACGGTTCGCTATGTGGTCAACCGCAATATCAACTACACCAACGTCTGCCAGCACGCCTGCAGCTTCTGCGCCTTTTCCAAAGGTCGCCAGAACGCGGATCTGCGCGGCAGTCCTTACAATCTCGACGACACCGAGCTTGCCCGTAGGGCTGTTGAAGCCTGGGACCGGGGCGCCACCGAGCTTTGCATGCAGGGGGGAATCCACCCCGCCTACACCGGCCACACGTATCTGCATACCCTGGAAACGGTAAGGCAAGCCGCCCCGTCTATTCATGTGCATGCGTTTTCGCCACTTGAGGTTCACCACGGCGCCCAAACGCTGGGGCTCTCGATCGAAGCCTATCTGTCCAGGCTTCAGCGGGCAGGCCTCGGATCGCTGCCTGGCACCGCGGCGGAAATTCTTGACGACAACGCGCGCGCAATTCTCTGCCCGGACAAGCTCAATACGGCTCAGTGGCTCGCCATCATGGAGACCGCGCACCGAGTCGGTCTCCGCTCCACCGCAACCATCATGTTCGGACACGTCGACCAACCGTCGCAGTGGGCCGCGCATCTGCTGCAAATCCGTGATCTGCAGGCGCGCACCGGTGGCTTCACCGAGTTCGTGCCGCTACCCTTCATTCACATGGAGGCGCCGCTGTATCGAAAAGGCCTAGCCCGTTCAGGCCCCACCTGGCGTGAAGCCCTGTTGATGCACGCGGTGGCCCGGCTGGTGCTGCATCCGCTCATTCCCAATATCCAGGCCTCCTGGGTGAAACTGGGTCCGGAGGGTGTGAAGGCGGCGCTTGCCGCAGGCGCGAACGATCTCGGCGGCACACTCACCAACGAAAGTATTTCCCGGGCGGCGGGTACCGTTCATGGTCAGGAGTTTGCGCCCGCCCAGATGGATGCGCTCATCCAAAGCCTCAATCGCAGTCCCCAACAGCGAACGACGCTGTATCAGCCTCCCCCAGAGAACCAACGGCTTCGCTCGTATCGCGCCGCACCCGCAGCACCGGTCGTGCTTACCCCGATCAAACGACGCGCGGCGTCGGCTGAAAAAAGTCTCGTCTGACGGAGCCCCGAACGCCAATGATCATCGCGATTTCTGGCGGCGTCGGTGGAGCGCGCCTTTGCCAGGGCCTGGTTCAGATTCTGAGCCCCGCAGAGCTCGCCATCGTCGTTAACGTCGGTGACGACTTCGAGCATCTCGGCCTATCGATATGCCCCGATCTCGATACCGTGATGTACACGCTGGCCGGCCTCCACAACCCGACGCTCGGTTGGGGACGCGCGGACGAAACCTGGAATTTCATGCAGGTGCTCGAGCAGTTGGGCGGGGACACCTGGTTTCAGCTGGGCGATCGCGATCTGGCGGTACACATTGAACGAACACGACGGCTGGCTGCCGGCGAGCCACTCTCCTCGATCGCAGCTGACTTCTGCCAACGGCTTGGAATCCGCCACACGATCATACCGGTCACGGATCAGAGGCTTCGCACCCGGGTGATCAGCCGCGACGAAGGCGAGCTTGCGTTTCAGGATTACTTCGTTCGACGTCGTGCACAGCCCGCGATCGTCGCGCTGCGTTTCGACGGAGCCGAGCAGGCGCAACTCGCCCCGCCACTTGCCCAGACGCTCGCAGGAAACCCACCACACCCGCAGCCACAGGGCGTCCTGATCTGTCCCTCCAATCCCTGGCTCAGTGTCGACCCGGTGTTGGCGGTACCCGACTTCCGCGATTGGATAGCCCGTCAGCGAATACCCATCGTTGCGGTGTCTCCAATCATTGGAGGGCGCGCGGTCAAAGGCCCCGCCGCGAAAATCATGCAGGAGCTGGGCGTGGGCCACGACACCATGGGTATCGTCGACCACTATGGGTCTGCCGTTCAAGGCTGGGTGATTGATCGGGCGGACGCGCATCTGGCCGATTCAATTCGCGCTCGGGGTCATCCGGTGGCGGTCACCGAGTCCCTGATGACCGACCCTACTGTTGCCGCGGCGCTTGCGCACACTGCGGTTGCGCTGTTGCGCGAGCTGGCGTGAGCCTCTGGCTGATCATCCCGATTCGTGGGCTCGCCTCGGGTAAATCGCGCCTGGCGGACATCCTTAGCCCGCTGGAAAGAAAGCAATTCAATACTGCATGCCTAGACCGCGCCCTTGATGCTTTTTCGCAAACCCAGGGCACACCCGCTCGATCAATCGTGGTCAGCCCCGAAGATGATGCACTGGCCCACGCGGGTGCACGAGGTGCCGTGGCGCTGCGAGAGCACTCAGTTGGCAATCTGAATGGGGCGCTACTTCAGGCAAGCGATCTTGCGCGTCAGAGAGGCGCAGCACGGCTTTTGATTCTGGCCGCAGACCTTCCCCTGATTTCGGCGCAGGCGCTCACGGCCCTGATCAACAGTTCTGACCCTGCAGGCGTTCAGATCATCGTCGACAAGACAGGCTCGGGCACCAACGCGCTGCTGCTCCCAGTGAGTGCCGCGCAGCAGTTTTATTTCGGCGAAAACAGCCTCTCAAAACATCGAGCCGTCTTTACCGAGCTCGGATACAGAACGACCATCTGGCGGGATGACTCACTCGCGTTCGATATCGATACGCCTGAAGATCTGGGCTGCTGGCTGGAATTAAAGCTTTCCTAGGCGTCCAACCCCCGTTACGATTTCCACGCACTGCCTACATGCCAACCTTGGCCAGCTGGCCAATCAGGAGGTTTGTTGTAATGACCCTAACTACCCGAATCATCACCGCCACGGCCATCGCAGGCGCCCTGGTGGCCTGCAAGGCGCACGCCCAGGATGCCTGGCCCAGCCGGCAGGTGACAGCAGTGGTTCCGTTTCCAGTCGGCCAGGGCATTGACGTGATGGCAAGAGTGCTCACCACCGAGATGAACCGCATCACCGGGCAGCCGTTTACCGTCATGAATCGCGAAGGTGCAATCGTTCAATCGGCACCACGGCGGTGGCGCGCGCCAAGCCCGATGGCTACACGCTGCTGATCGGCCCCAACACACCCATCACGATCGCCCCGCACGTTCTGAAATCAATTCCCTACTCCTTTGATTCGATCGTACCGGTCTGCCAGACCTTCGAAAATGTCATGGCGATCTTCGTCAAGCAGGGCTCGCCCTGGCGAACACTAAAAGATTTATTCGACGCTGCGCAGGCGCAACCCGGAAAGCTCACCTGGGGACATACGGGACCCGGGGTAGTTCCGCACCTTTCCATGGCCGGGCTCCTGCGCACCACAACCCTTTCGGTGCAGGACGTCCCATTTCGAGGGGAACTGCAAATGCTGCCGCTGATATTGTCTGGCGAATTAAGCTTCGCAGCCGCCTCCATCTCGGGTCTGTATGGCAGGGGCCTTGAACCGCTCGCGGTGTTTGCCGAGAAACGTCATTCCGCCTACCCCGACACCCCCACCGTGGCTGAGCTTGGCTATCCCGCCGGTGTGCCCGGCCTGAATGGCGTGTTTGTTCCGCAGGGAACGCCGGCACCCGTGGTGGCCGCCATTGAAAAAGCCTGCAAGGCCGCGGTTGACTCCGAAGGATTCACCACCTTCGCGGCCCGGCTTCGACAGACGCCCGCCTATCTGGACAGCGCATCCTTCACCAGGCGTCTGCGCGAAGACTTCGAAGCAAAAGGGGCGTTGGTTAAAGCGCTCGATATCAAGCAGGACGGCAACTAGCCGCTCTGACGCGCAACGTGGGCGGAACCTTGTCCGCCAGAACGCGAATTAAATCAGACACTTAGGTGATTTATTCGTTTCAACCATCAACTCAACCATTAAACCAGATCTGGCTTTCTGCCCCGATCGATGGCTTGACCGACTAGCCACAGACTTTAGTTCCTAACCGCGCTTTAAATCTCGCCTTCGGTCATCGCGCCGGTGTCCGTCTGGTAGGGAAGCGCATGCGCTTCCCCTCCCGGCCGGCGCCCACTCGCCTCGGCTGGCCAGACTCGCCCCCACAGCCCCCACCCCCCGGCCCCGGCGGCGTGGACGGTGCCTTAGTTGGTGGCATGCCAGCCATACAAGCCAAGGGCTCGCGGAAACGGCTGCTGCCCTCGCACGGTCACTTGTTGCCGTCCGCATTCCGGGCAAACCCCGCGATCAGTTGGAGGGCAGCGTGATCCCGGTTCAAGGCGTTCTTGAGGTAGTTGCTGTTCGTCTTGTTACCCATAAGCCCCGTGGTGGCGAGTGACACCTGCTGGCTGCCGCCGTTCAGGTGCAGATCCTTGAAAACCGCCTTCTCCTCGGGAGTGCGCCCGGCATTATAAGAGGGCACGATGCTTGGTGCGTCGGGCTCATTGGCAACCGCCGAAGCACTGAGCGCGTCGGCGCCACTGCGCTGGATATTTTCATTGATCGACTGGAGCAGCGACTTGACTTCGACATCGACCATCCCGGTCCGGTCCTTGCCGCTCTTGCAGTTGAAGCACGGTATTGAGCCGGAAAGCTGGGCGAGCACCAATATCCGGGCGGCGAACTTGTAAGGATTTTGGCCTTCACTCTGATATGACTTGTCGTCGCGCATGGCCTCAATTTGCCCGATCAGCTCGGTGATGGCTTTCTTTCGTATGGCCTCCTGAGGATTGCCAAATGAGAGCATGTCCCGGGATGCGCTCGCGGTCTTGAGCAGCGTTTCGATCGCAGCGTCGTTGTCGGGCCTGGCGGTGTTCCAGTGGCTTGATAAAAAAAACATCGCTCCGATATTCACACCGACAGAAAACGTGACTGGCTGCGGTCTGAGCTTCCACGAACCCGGCGATCCGTCCGGCGCTGGGCCTGGCATTTCGATACTGTTTTCCGGTTTTGCAATAGCAGCCCAGGCTGCTTTCTGGCCTTCAATCATGTCGGTTTCTTTGCTGCCATGGGTCTGGAGCGATACCGACACCATGGGGATCAGCCAGCTGCCATCGTCTTGTCGTTTGCATGCGGAGGGCATTTCGCTTCCCGCGGCACGCACGAGTTCCGCAACCTTCGCCTTGTTGGCCTCTTTACGGCCCTGCGAATCGTTGAGTCCGTAAGCATCGAGCACGCCATGCCGAAACCCTTTGAAGGACAATTCGGCCTCGCTGTTTTGGGCGGGCTTGAATTCGGTCATCCAGAAGTTGGCGGGATGCGTGGTGTCTTTGCTGTTCATGCTGGAGACACCGCGCTGGCCATCTGTGTATCCGGATGCCAACTGGGGAATTTCGGCGGCAGGGATCAGCCGGCTGGTCATCGCGAGGCTGGTGTTCCCGTCAATTGACTTGAAGTCATGCTCATAAGTATGCGTGCGCCAGGCCTCGGATTTTTCGGTGAGCGCCACATAACGCTGGCCCAGTTGCTTACTGATCTTTGCTGTGGATGCCCACTCATGGTCGCCCAGCCCCGCCGCTTTGAGCCGCCCCCTGATGAACAAGGCGAGGGCAGCCTTCGGGTGAATGTTCGCGACCTTATTTTCCCGATAAATATCTTTGAATGACAGTCCGTTTTCAGCCTGTTGCTGGATGGTTCGGGCACGCCGGGCGTTACTGCTGAACAGGCAACGGACCCAGCCCCACTTGGTTGGTGAGTTCTTGCCGCCCACCAGCGTTGCCATGTCGTTGAAGTTGGACAACGTGCTACGCGCGCGATCTCCGTTCGTGTAGTCAAATTCTTGGAGCGCCTTGTCGAGGTCGGTTTGAATTGCCTCCAGTGCCTGGAGAGCTGTCTCGTTGCGAGTGACCTCCTCCTTAGGCTTAAATGAACCCACTAATGAACCCACTACGTCTTGGGCCGACTTGTAGTGCCGTTTTCGAAACTCGAGACAGTCACTCTCCTGGTAGGGGCCCATGGCCGATGCTGGAGCGCGCGAGGCTGGGTCGCGGTTCGCCGGTTGAGGGCCGAGCAGCTGCTCGACATCGTCGTCGCCATCGATCTCGAACCTATCGCCAGCCTTTTGCGCAGCAGCGTTCGCTTGATGCAGGCTCTGCGGCTGGAGTCCGCTCTCAGGCTGTTCGGACCGGTTAGCCAGCCCTAAAAAATCGTGGGGGTTCCTGAGTTGCTGGGCCGACCCCGCACTGACGGGTGCCTGGGACAGCAATGAATTGGCGGCACTCCCGTTGGGTTGACCGCTGACCTTGAGGCCGTTGCCCATGTTGTTCCTTTAGGAGGGTCGCTCGTTACTTAGCCTCTCAGCCAGGTGCTGGATGCCGCGATGGAGGACGGTTCTGTCAACGGGCTAGCGAGGCGCAGCCATTGCGCTTCGATTGAGCGGGCGCGCGCGTCGAGTTAGGTGATCGCGTCCCGTATGGTTGCCGCACGGAGGGACTGTCGTGGCAGGACGAGGCTGATCAGCGGCAGCTCAGTGTCGGCTTCGATCTGAAGCGAGACGCGCTGCCCGATGACGGTCATGGTGTTGATCCGTAGCAGCCACTCGATTAGGGTGAGCGCCTGCTGGGGATCAGCGAGGGGGAGCGTGAGCGCTCGGTCGAAGCGCACGAATGCGTCATTTCTGTCAGCCTCGACAGTGACGAACTCCTCGTCAGCGAACATAAAGAGCCCCCAGGGTACGGAGGGATCTGTCCGGAAGCTTTCCGCGAGCAGCGCATCGGTCGCGAGCGACTCGGTGACCTCTCAGAGAGCCTCCCAGTGCTCTGGGGAAGCTGGCTCTTCCTCGTCGTCTTCGATATCAGAGGCCTCGCCGCCATGCCGCAGAAGCTGCTCAGTCATTTCCGCCTGTGTCGCGTCGGTCCAGACGCGACGCTCAGCCTCGTAGACCGCGAGCAGATCGTCGGCAGGGATGTGGGCACCCGGCTGACCGGGAGCCGGTCGGGATGGGTTGGTTGCTGCGCACTCCAGCCGCAGGCTGTCGTCAAGGGCCAGCACATACCGCACACCCTGCGGCAACAGCCCCAACTCGGGGCGTGTCAGTGCGCTGATGGCATGTGGAGGCCAGTGGGCTGCGCTGCGATGTGTGATCGCAGGACTCACCATCACGAGGGCCTGTTCGGTCTGATACTGAAGCCAGGAGGATGCCAGGGCGTATTGATTCATGAATCGCTCAAGCAGGCTGGAGACGACGGCGGGATCTTCATGGATTGTCAGTAAATTGGCGAGTGCGCACAACGGCCCAACGTGCAATGGCGCCCTTCGCCTTGCCCGGCGATTCACCTTACGGTTCCCGCCCCGGCCGCCCCGAACCCAACCAGCGCAGCACCCCGGACAGCAATAAGGGCGCGCAGAAGAGCGGAATCTGCGCAAGGCCCGCGTACATCTGAAACGCCTCGCCAGCCGTACCAGCGGTGACCGCGAGCGTCAGTCCCAGATTCCGGTTGCCCATCAGAAGCGATGACGACAGCGCGTTCTCGAACCCCCTGGTGCGCAGCACCATGTAACCCGTGAGGTGCCAGAGCACAGCCGCGAAACACGACCAGGCAAACAGCGCCAGAATGAACGCAGGGCGCTCAAAAAAGGTCTCGGTGACCCCATTCATGATCGCGACCGCGAACAGCACCAGGAGCACGACGTTCAAGCCGGCGAGTTCAGGATCGAAGCGGCGAAGCGTCGCGTCGCCCACGAGCCGGCGCACCAGCAGCGTGATGACAAAGGGGGCCAGTGCCGACAGGGTGACCCGCACGAAGAACTGGCCCAGATCGACTGTGATGCCGAAGCTGGGAAGCAGCAGCGACGCGGTCGCGGTCAGAGTGATGGGAAGCATCAGCGTCATCACCACGGTGCCCGCCATGCTCAGGTGTCCGGGGATCCCCAGGAATAGAGCGAAGGCTGCCGCCGACCCGATCGGTGCAGACGCTGCCTGCAAGACCGAAAGCACGGTGAATGCTTCGGGAATGAACCCCATGAGCGCGAGAAGCCAGACCGCCACAGGCGAAATCACCATGGTGCAGACGGTGAGCCATCCAATGCGCGCAGGCTGACGGAGCGTGTCGATCAGCGCGCTCCATTCCAGCCTGAGGAGCGACACGGTAATCATGCCCATCATGGCAGGCAGCACGAGCGACTGCAGAGCCTCGGCGAGTGCGGGGAACACGATGCCGGTGCAGACGCCCACGGGAAGCGTCCAGCGCGCGTGCTTGCCGAGCAGGCGTAGCGCGGCGACGATCATCGAATCGAGTAAAGCGCCTGCGCGGCCTCGCGCACCAGATCCGGGCCGCGATAGATCAGGCCGGTGTACAGCTGAACCAGATCGGCGCCCGTAGCGATTCGCGCCCGCGCATCGTCGCCGCTCAGAATCCCGCCGGTTCCGATGATCGCAATGTGCCGGCCGAGCTGCTTTCTCATCTGTTCCACCAGTTGGTCAACGGGTTCGCGAAGCGGCGCACCGGACAGTCCTCCTCGCCCGTCGGCATGAGGATGATCACGGACCGCATCACGCCGCGCGCTGGTGTTGGCAGCGATCACGCCCCAGTAAAGCCCTTCGGGATGGACTCTATCACTGCGGGCGCGAAGCGCTTCACAGAGCGTCTGCACAGCCAGACTGCTGAGGTCTGGCGAAATTTTAAGGAACAGCGGGGGCTGTTTTCCAGTCAGATCGGCGAGCTCGATGCGGACCTGGTCAATCGCAGTGAGCCAGTGGTCCAGGGAAGGTCGCGTATCGGGAACATGGAGATTCGAGGCGTTCGGGTTCGAAACATTGATCGTGAAATAGTCGGCCCAGGTGATGGTTGCGCGTAGACCCAGCGCGTAGTCTTGGATCGCGTCACTTGCGCGGGTGGCGACATTACAGGCGAGATTGACGCCCAGTCGAACGGGCGTTGCGCTGCGCGGATCGAGCGGCCAGCGATGCCGCGTGAGTTCGGCACAGAGCGGCTCGAGGCCACCCCGATGTAGCCCGATTCGGTTGATGAGGGCCCGTGCCTTGGTGAGCCGGTGGATTCGTGGCGGGTCAGACCAGGCTTCGCCCTGCGGCGCCACGCTTCCAATCTCGATGAAGCCGAACCCCATCGCAGCTAAGGCGGGAAGACATCGGCCCTCCTTGTCGAGCCCTGCGGCAAGACCGACCCGGTTGGGGAAGACCACGCCCGCAATTTCAACCGGATCATCGACCCTGGGGAGGGCTACCAGACCGCGCACCAGCCTTGAATCGCCCGCCAGCCACGACAAGGTCAGATCGTGCGCGCGCTCTGCGTCAAGCGAAAAGAGCAAAGGACGCAACGCACGGTATGCGACCCGATGCGCAAGGCCCATCGATCAGGGGAGATCGTTTGCGCGCGCCCAGACCACCTCGGCGAGCACGCGCGCTCCGGCAGCGAGGTCAGCTGCCGTGGCGGACTCTGATTCGTGATGACTCACGCCCTTCAGACAGGGGATGAAGATCATGCCGGTCTCGCAGTGGTCGTTGAGATAACGGGCGTCGTGACCAGCGGCTGACAGAAGCCGCATATGACCGAGTCCAAGCCGCGCCGCAGCCTTCTCGATGTCACTTCGAATCGATTCCGGAAACTCGAGCGACATGGCGGTGGAGAGCTCCTCAACCCGTACGTCGCATGGGCCTGCATGTGCTGAGCAAAGCGGCAGGACCGCATCGCCCAGTTCGATCAGTCGCTGGGATGATTCGTGACGGATATCGATTGAGAAAACGACTTTCGCCGGAATGACCGAAGGCGCGTTGGGTTCAACGCGAAACATGCCAACGGTGAAGCGGGTGATGTCCTGCGGATCAAAACACAGTTTCTCGAGTGCCTGCACCATACCGGTGGCCGACAGCAGGGCATCGCGCCGCCTGCGGTGCGGGGTGGTTCCCGCATGCGATTCTTCGCCGGTGACCGTGGCCCGGAAAGTTCGCTTGCCCTGAATGCCGGTGACGATACCGATTGGCAATCGGCGCGCCTCCAGCACCGGTGCCTGCTCGATGTGTGCTTCGATGTAGCTGTGAACCGGAGTGCGAAGCGGTCTGGAGGGAAGGTCGGGGAGCGCACGGGCAAGTTCTGCCAGTGCCTCGGCCACTGACTGCTGTCCGGCATCGCGCACCGAGAGAATTTCGGTTAGGGTGCGCGCGCCGGCAAATCCCGCCGACCCCATCATGCCCGGCGCGAATCGCGAGCCTTCCTCGTTCATCCAGGAAACCACTTCAACCGATCGCACTGGAACCAGCCCGCTGTCGCGGATCGCCTGCAGCACTTCAAAACCAGCCAGCACGCCGTACACACCATCGAACTTTCCACCGGTGGGCTGGCTGTCAAGATGCGAGCCTGTCAAAACGGGTGCAAGCTCCGGGCGGCTGCCCTCGAGGCGAATGAAAAAGTTTCCGAGCGCATCGCCGAATGCCGAACAACCGATTCCGCGCGCCCACCCGATCATCGTGCGCCGCGCCTCGATGTCTTCAGCCGATAACGCCTGTCGGTTGACGCCCCCCCGACTGGTTGCGCCGTGGCGCGCAAGCGTCATATGCCGATCCCATAGGCGCTGCTCGCTGACAGCGTGGGTGGGTGAGCGGCCGGATGTCATGGCTGCGTCAGTTGGTTTTCATGATTTCAGACGGCTTCGCGCGAGGATCGCGCGGCGTCCACCGGCCTGCTTCCACCGCATGCAAAAACTCGAGGGTGAAGCGGTTGAAGTGGTCAGGCTCTTCGAGATTGAGCGTGTGTCCGGTCTTGGGAAGAATCAAAAGACCACAGGCGGGAATGGTCTTCTTCATGAAAACGCCCGGCTGAATGCAGTGATCGTCCTCGTCGCCAACAACCACCAACGTCGGAACCGGCATGGTGGCCAATCGGTCTTTCAGGTCGTAAATGGATGGACGTTGCGCCTGCACGCCCCGCATCGTGTTGGCTGAACCCAGCGAAGAATGCTCGCCCAGCCAGCGCGCAAATTCAGCCCAACCGCGCGGATCCTTGTTCTGGAACTGAACGCGCGAGGCGCCGATTGAATAGGTTTTGGCAAACTGCTCGGCGCCCTGAACTTCGAACTGTCGAGCAACCTCCATCGACACGCCTCTGAAGTATTCCTCATATTGTTTTTCAGCACCGTACCCCGCCCCGGCCACAATGAGCGAGCGCGCCCGGTCGGGGTAGTTGAGGCCGAAATGCAGCGTGGCGAAGCCGCCCATTGACAGCCCTATGACATGAGCGCGATCGACACCCAGGGCGTTCATGACGTCGAGAATGTCATCGACGGCGCGCATTTGGGAATAAGCCTTGACATCGGCCGGTACATCCGAGGGCGGGTAACCGCGTGCCGAATAGGTGATGCAGCGATGCGTACGGGCGAAATAGCGAAGCTGCGGCTCCCAGCTGCGATGGTCGCCGCCGAACTCGTGCACAAACACAATCGGGGTTCCCTGGCCGGCCTCTTCAACATGAAGCTGAAACCCGTCAGTGGTGGTGATTTCGGACATGGGCTGATCTCCTGACAAAGGTCTGGCGCGCGCTTTAAAACAGCGCCTCAACCGATTTGATCGTGCGAGCCTTGGCGACCATATCGGGCAGCGCCTGCGCCAGCGCGTCAGCCCACTCCTCGGGCACGGTGGTGCTGATCTTTACAAAGCGGTGGCCAAAAGCCGGCGTGTGATAAGAGCCCTGCCGGATCATGATGTTTCGCTCGCGATAGGCCATGCAAAGCGCCTCGGGCGTGATGCCTGCCTCAATGACTTCGAGCACCAGAAAGTTAGCCTGCGACGGATACACCGGAATGTGCAGACCGGGGATTTTGTCGGCCGCAGCTTTGATGACAGCCTGATTTCGGCGCTGTCGCGGCCCGATGTCGTTCATCCAGCGAGATTTGATGGCGAGGCCTGCAATGGCGGCGCGCTGCGAGACCACGTTGCAGCCCAGATTGTTGGGTGGGGCCGCCGCCATGACTTCGATGAGGTCAGGGTTCGAGATGATGGCACCGACACGCAGACCCGCCAGGCCCAGCCACTTGGAAAAGCTGTAGATGGTGAGTGTGCGCTCGGGATAATGACGCGCAGCGAGCGCTGGGGCATCGGCAAAGTGGCGATACGTGGTGTCGTGAATGAAATAGGCACCAACCTTTCGCGCGATGTCCGTGAACGCCTTCAGCTCGGCATCGGTATAGCAGACGCCAAGCGGATTGTTGGGGTCAACCAGGTAGATGGCGCGTGTGCGCTCGGTGACCGTGGCAGCCAGTTGCTCGACCTGCAGGCGGTAGTTGCGCGCCGGATCGTAGATGGGAATCTCGATCACCTTGGCGCCGGAGGCCTGCGAAAAATGAATGGGCCACTTCCATCCGGGGTCGGTGGTGACGAACTCGTCGCCGGGCCGGCATAGATTGCGGCACACCGTGTAGAGGGCCTCAACACCGCCATCGGTCACCATGACGCTTTGGTCGGGAAGGCCGACGTCGGCCAGAATGCCCTCGCGCAGCGCCTGCATGCCAGCCGGTGGCGCATAGGCGTGATATTCCTCCGAGGCGATCGAATCGAGCATAGCCTGCCGCACTTCGGGTGCCGTGGCGAAATGATTGGTGTTCTGCCCGAGCCACATCAGGCCCGGCGTATTGAACAAGGTGTCAAAGTGCCGGTTTCGGACGTCGAAGCCGCGGGGCGATACGGGCGCATTCATTTGATTTCAAACCTGGGCTTGATGATCGAGCCTTTGGCAGCGATACCGCCGTCGATCGTGACGATTGCGCCGCTGATGTAGCCTGCGCGCGGTGAGCACAAAAACAGCATCAGATCAGCGATTTCCTCGGCGCTGGCGGCCCGCTGGCCGGGGTAGTGCTGGTGCAGGCTGTTCCATTTTGATTCGTCGCCGTAGACATCAATGGCCCGGCGTTTGTTGATTTTGACCATTCGCTCGGTATCGACCGGTCCGGGGTTAACCCCCAGGACCCGTACGCCGTAATCGAGACTGACACCGCCCAGTGCTTTGGTAAACGCCATGAGTGCCGCGTTGGCGGTGCTGCCCGCCACATAGTTGGCATCCCAATTTTCGCCTGAGTTGCCGATGTCATTGAGGATGACGCCGCTGCTGCGCGCCTTCATGCGCGCATAGAGATGACGCGTGAGAAACATGTAACCAAACAGCTTGACGTCATAGCTGCGCTTCCAGACCGCTTCATCGAGCGACTCAATGGGTCCCGATGGGATTTCGCCAGCGTTATTGATGAGAATGTCGGTGTCCGCGCAGTCAGCGGCCAGCTGTCCGAGCCTGTCGTGATCGGCCATGTCAAGCACATGAACGCTGACGCGCACGCCATGCCTGGCCTGCAGATCATTCTGGGTTTGAGCGAGCGCATCGCCGCTTCTCGCGGTGAGATGCAGATGGCAGCCTTCGGCAGCGAAGGCGCGCGCGGCGGCGAGGCCAATGCCTTTTGAGGCGCCCGTGATCAGCACGGTCTTGTCAGTCAGTTGCAGATCCAAGGTGGAGTCTCCGTTCTTGAGAGAAATCAGCCGCGTGGCACGCCGTAACGGCGGTCGGTGAGTTTTTCGGCCAGCGCCACGGCGCCATACAACAGCAGGCCGCTTGCGCACAACACAACGATTGCCGCCATGGCAACCACGGTGTCGGCGCGCGAGGTGGCAAAGATGATCAGGTAGCCCAATCCGCGCTGCGAGGTAATGAACTCACCGATGATCACGCCAATGATCGAGAGCGTGATGCCGATCTTCATGCCGCTGAAAATATAGGGCAGTGCGCTGGGAAAGCGGACATTGGTAAAGATCTGCCACTCGCTGGCGGTGAGCGAGCGACACAGGCGCACCGCGTTGGGGTCAGCCGCCGATAGCCCGGCAGTCGTCGCGATGATGATCGGAAAAATACTGATGAACACCGAGAACGCCAGCCGTGACTGTGAACCGATACCCAGCCACATGATGAAGAGCGGTGCGAGCGCGATCTTTGGAATGAGCTGAAAGAAGACGAGATTCGGAAAGAGCGCCTGCCGCGCGATCTCGGAGTAAGTCAGCAGAATTGCAATGAGAATGCCAACGCCTGATGCAAGCAGAAACCCCCCCGCAGACTCGAGCGTGGTGGGGATGGCGTGACGCAGCAGTATGTCGTGCTTGTCAACCACCAGTTCGAGAATGGCCCACGGCGAGGGCAGGATGACCGCAGGAATGCCCGACATGCGGACACCGATCTCCCACAGAAGCAGCACGCTTGCCGCGACAAGTAGTGGCAGGGCGAGTGCACGGCCGCTGGTGTTGCGGAACTTGGGCGCGGTGACTTCACCCGTCTGGCGGGCGAGTTGATTGCTGTTAACGGTTTGAGACATCAGTGATGGGCTTGTCAGTGCTGGGCAGCGGTGGCTTCGTGCGCCTGCTCGATACTTTCGCGAAGCACACGCACCAGTTCGCGAAAGCGCGGAGCGTCTTCGATGCTGGGACTGCGCGGGCGCGGGAAATCGATGGCCAGATCAAGTGTGATGGTTGAAGGCCGTCCGCTCATCACAAGAACACGGTCTGACAGATAGACCGCCTCACGAATGCTGTGCGTGACGAACAGAACCGTCTTGTTATAGGTTTCGAGCATTTCGGCCAGCACGATATTCATCTGGTCGCGCGTAATGGCATCGAGTGCGCTGAAAGGCTCATCCATCAGCAGCACAGGCGGGTCATGGATGAGCGCGCGGCAGATTGCGACGCGCTGGCGCATGCCGCCCGATAGCTCGTGCGGTTTTTTCTTTTCAAAACCGCGCAGGCCCACCCGCGCAATCAGTTCCAGGGCGCGGGCTTCATAGTCAGCCCTGGGGCGCTTCAGGATGTCGATTGGAAACAGGACGTTGTCGATAACCGATTTCCAGGGCAGCAGGGTTGCATCCTGGAAAATAATGCCGTTATCGCTGCGGGGGCCTTCAATGGCTTGACCCTTGAACCCAAGGGTGCCGGCGCTGGGCTGCTCCAGGCCGGCGACCATCATGAGCAGCGTGCTCTTTCCGCAGCCGCTGGGGCCCAGCAGCGATACGAACTCGCCCTGTCGCACATCGAAACTTGCCCGGGCAACCGCATGAACGGGCCCGGTGCGTGTGCGATAGGTTTTGCCGACCTGATCGAGTCGGATGAACGCGGGTTCGGACATGTCAGCTGACGTATTTTCGGAAGAGGTCGATGTTCTTTCGAACCGTTGCCTGCTCGGCCTCAGAAAGCCTTACCTTGCCGACAAACCGATTGGTGAAGAGTTTGTCGAGGTCGGGCGGCGTGACATTTCCGCTGACTGCGTATTTGAGGATCAGATCGGCCTGCGCTCGAATCTTGCCCATGTCGACATACCCAAAGCCCTGATTGATGACCTCGGGGCAGAAGTTGTGCAGGTTCGATAGACCCAGCCCGATGCGCACAAATTCTTTCGAGGTGGCGGTCATGGCCACCTCTTCGTTGGCCTTGAGGAAAATGGCCAGTGCCTCGTCCGGATTGGTCATTGCGAACTTGATGGCATCCATGGCGCCGGCCACCAGTGCCTCAACGAGTGAGGGGTCGCTTTGCAGGCGGGCGGCCTGCGTGATGAGCGACTGACCGTAGAACTCAATGCCCGCCTGTTTGAAGGTAAGAAAGCGCAGGCTGGCGCCATTGGACGAAAGCGCCGGAATGGTGCTTGACCCAAAGGCGGAAACACCATCGACCAGCTTCTCGATAAGGGAACGGTCGCGCACCTTGCCGTCGAGCTGCACCAGGTTGACCTTGGAAAGATCAAAGCCTGCTTTCTGCGCGTAGAGACTGAGGAACGGGTATTCGCCGGACGTGACACTTGCGCCGATCTTGCGGCCTTCGAGATCTTTGGGCGTTTTGATGGGCGAATCGGCCAGCACGCCGACGCCCATGACCGCGTCGTAGTTGATCTGCCCAATGGACACCAGCGGCAGCCCTCGAGCGGCCTGCTGCACCACCACAGGCGTGGCGGTCATGCCAAACATGAAGGTGCCGGCTCCGACGGCCTGCGCTGCGGCACCCGAGCCCGAGCCTCGGGCCACTGACACATCAAGCCCGTACTTTTTCCAGAACCCGCGGTCACGCGCAACGTAGGCAAACAGATTGGGACCTTCGGGCGTCCAGGACGTGGTGAACGTGACCTTGGTAGGTCCCTGGCCGATGGCTGGGAACGCAATCGCAGAGGCGCTGGCCAGCGCGGACTGAATGACCGAACGGCGGCTGACACGCGGAGTCGCTTTCATGGTGAGTCCCTTCAACGATAGGCGCCTGCAGAGGTGCCGAAGTGGATGGAGAAAATTTGCATGCAAAGATATACTTCCTGCATACATACGACCTTTCTACAGGCGCAGATTCGCAATGTCAACGAGTGCGATGAAATCCTCCGAGTCAACTGCCCGTAAGGTCTCCAAGCGCTCGCCGGCAATCGTCAAACGCGCTTCGGGCCCGCCCAAACGCAGCGCTGGTGCGGCAAAGCGCTCCCCCGGCGCTGCAAAGCGGCCTGCAAGCCTCGCCAGCCGGCTGGCAACCGCCCTCGAGGCCGACATCGTGTCCGGGCGGCTGCGGCCTGGCACCCGTCTTGACGAGCAGGCGCTTGCGCGCCGTTTCAAAGCGTCTCGAACACCGGTTCGCGAGGCGCTGCGGCAGCTCGAGTCGCGCGGCATGGTCGAAAACCGGCCGAGGCAGGGGGCGCAGGTCATGCAGCTCAGCCTTGCCTCGCTCATTGAAATGTTCGAAACCATGGCCTGGCTCGAAGCGGCCTGCGCAAGCCTTGCCGCGCGTCGGCACACGCAGGTCGACCGTGACGCGATTCAGGCTGCGCACGAGGCCTGCGTCAGTGCGCAGCAGGCCCTCGACCCCGCCGCGTTTTATCGCGCCAACACGCAGTGGCATGAAGCGCTCTACGCCGCCAGCCAAAACCGCTATCTGGAGCAGGAAACGCTGCTGCTCCGCAATCGGCTTGAGCCGTATCGGCGCGCGATCACCTTCCACGAGGGGCTCATGTCCCTGTCGGTTCAGGAGCACCAGAGAATCGCAGAGGCCATCTTTGCCATGGATGAAGCCCGCGCCATGAGCGAAATGCGGGGCCATCTCGATACGCTCCGAAACGACGCGGTCCGTACCTACGGGGCTCTGCTGCGTACCGAGTGAGCCAGGCCCTGCGTGCCTGGCGCTTTTGGCGCTATCCTTGCGGGCAACAGGAGGAGCGCGGTTCATGGGAAAGCTTGCCGTTGCGGCGAAAATCACGCACGTGCCCAGCATGGTTCTGAGCGAACAGCCTGGACCCAGGCAGGGCAGCCGCCAGGACGCCATCGATGGGCATCGGGAAATCGGTCGCCGCTGCCGAGAGGCGGGCGTGGACACGCTGGTGGTTTTCGACACCCACTGGCTGGTCAACGCCAACTATCACATCAACTGCGCCGCGCATTTCAAGGGCGACTACACCAGCAATGAACTTCCTCACTTCATCAGCTGGATGGCCTTCGATGCGCCCGGTAACCCGGAGCTCGGACACCTGCTCGCCCGGGTATGCAACGAGTGGGGCGTGGAAACGCTGGCGCATGATCGTACGTCGCTCAATCCCGAATACGGCACACTGGTCCCGCTTCGCTACATGAACGCTGATCAGCATTTTCGTGTCGTGTCGGTGTCAGCGCTGTGCATGGCGCACTACCTTGATGACAGCGCACGTCTCGGATGGGCCATGCGACGCGCCGTTGAGGAGCACTATCCTGGAACCGTTGCGTTTCTGGCCAGCGGTTCGCTGTCGCATCGGTTCGCTCAGAACGGGCTTGCGCCCGAATACGCATTCCGGATCTGGAGCCCTTTTCTTGAGCAGCTTGATCGCCAGGTGCTCAGGATGTGGTCGGCGCGGGAATGGGCAGATTTTTGCGACATGCTGCCCGAGTACGCGGCCAAGGGTCATGGCGAAGGATTCATGCACGACACGGCGATGCTGCTCGGCGCGCTTGGCTGGAAAGCGTACGACGGCGCGCTTGAGGTCATCACACCGTATTTTGCCGCCAGCGGCACCGGGCAGATCAACGCGCTGTTTGAGGTAACGCCGCAATCGGGTACGCGTATCCCGCAAGCTCGGGCAAGTCGCGCCGAGGGCTACACGGCTATTCACGAGAGGCTTTGAGATGCCGCATCTGGTGCTGCTTTACACCGGTCAACTTGATCAGGAAGTTGCCGTCGGGTCGCTGTGCCGGCAGCTTGCTGACGCCATGCTTGCTGCGCGCGACGAGGACGGCAAGCCAGTGTTTCCTCCGGGGGGCACGCGGGTGCTTGCCTATCCCGCGCCGCATTACGCCGTCGCCGATGACGGCACAGCGGGTCGCGCTGCGGGCGGCACCGGCGATTACGCGTTTGTGTACCTGACTCTTCGAATGGCCAGCGGCCGCACGTCAGCGACTCAGCAAAGGGTAGGCCAGTCGCTGCTCGACGTGGTCAAAACATTCGTCGAACCGGTGATGGCCCGCCGACACATCGGCATCACGCTGCAGATCGATGTCGGTGCTGAAGTGTTCGACGCCAAGCACAGCAACATCCATCCGCTGTTTCGCCCTGCCTGAGGAGCCCTGCATGTTCCCGCGTCCCCAGCCCAGCGTTGCCTCGCTTGAATCGCGCGTGCATCCCGACGAATGGCAGGCCCGGCTTCAGCTGGCCGCGTGCTATCGGGTGTTTGCCATGCTTGGCTGGACCGAGATGATTTACAACCACATCACGGTGCGGGTGCCTGAGTCCGCTTCGGGGGCTGACCGGCACTTTCTGATCAACCCTTTCGGACTCCATTACGCAGAGGTCACCGCGAGCAATCTGGTGAAAATTGATCTGCAGGGCAACGTGCTAGATGGGTCGGCGTACAAGGTCAACCCGGCCGGGTTCGTGGTGCATGCCACCGTACACACCGGTATCGCGCACGCTCACTGTGTCATGCATACCCACACCACCGCGGGGGTGGCGGTGGCGTCGCTGCAAAGCGGGCTTTCGCAAAGCAACTTTTATTCAGCACAGTTGCACGACATGGTGGCCTACCATAACTTTGAAGGCATCACCATTCATCCGGACGAGGGCCCAAGAATGATCGCGAGCATTGGCAACAAGCCCGCTGTCATTCTGCGTAATCATGGGCTTCTTACCTGGGGGCAGTCCTTGCCACAGGCCTTTGTCATTTTGTGGACGCTACAGCGTGCCTGCGAAATTCAACTGGCCACGCAAAGCATGGGAGCACCCCTTCCGGTTCCCGAGGCCATTGCCGCGCGCTGCACCCACGATGCGTTGCAGTTCAACCCCTCGCTGGGTGCCGGTGAAGACGTGTTCGAAGCGATGGTTCGCCGAATGGATGTGATCGACCCCGGCTGGCGTCGCTGACAGCGGCAGGCCTCAGAGCGAAAGCGTATCCGGCGACTCGGCTTCTTCAACAGGCATTTCGCAATCGCGAATCAGCTTTGAGATCAGCGCACGATCGCCAAGATGATGGGCAAGTGCCAGCGTGAGCTTGGCCAGAAATACGGTTTCCTGAGCCGGGCCGACTCGATCGATTGCTTCGGCCAGTTCGTCGTAGATGTCTTCGAGATCCGACAGGGGAAGGGCAGTCACGGCAAGCTCCGGGGGTCAGACAACGGCTTCAGCAGGCTGGCGCTGTGCCTTGGCCTGCGACGCTGCACGGCATAGCGCCTTGTTCACCACCTGTGCAACCCGGGTTGGCGCACCGGCGCACCAGCGCGCGGCAACGTGCTGATCGGGACGCAGTACGTAAACCGCGCCCTGGGTTGCGCCCCATGCCGCGTGAACACGGCCAAGGGGATCGTCCATCACCGCGTCCACCGATGCCGGGACCCGTGTGTCCTCGGAGCGGCGAATCAGTATCAGTCGAACCGGTATGTTGTCGGCGCGAAGCGCCTTCAGATCGTCAGCGAGCGCAGGCGTCACCGACTGAGCGTCTCCGAAGACAAGCACCTGGAACCCGGGGCCGAATGCATCGAACAGCCAGCCGCGCGATGGGGCGTCGGGATTGATGCAGACGTTACGTGCGGGGGCACCTGGTCGCGGCCCCGCTTCAAATTTCGCCTCGCTGGGATCCACCGTGGTCAGTGCGCTGTCGGCGTAGTCAATCGGCTTCGAGGTGCGCCAGTGCAGCAACGGTCGCGTGAAGTCATGATGGACCGATAGCTGCAGAACGGCATCGCGAAGAATACGGAAACCGCGAGACGGCGGTGTCATCATGCGCGTGCTGCGCGCGGCCTCGAAGCAGATCTGCTTCGCATCAGCCAGACGCTCGTCGGTATAGCTGTCGAGAATGGCAGGCGAAGCGAATCCGCGAATCACGCTGGCAAGTTTCCAGGACAGATTGTTGCCGTCCTGCACGCCGGTGTTGACCCCGCGTACCCCGAACACTGGCAACAGGTGCGCCGCATCGCCGCAATACAGCACGCGCCCGTGGTTATAGCGCGCAAGGCTCAGCGTGTTGGGTTTGTAGAGCGTGACCCATTCGATTTCCCAGGGAAGATCGGCGCCGATGTAATCGAGGTGGGCCTGCACATGCGAGCGCAGTCGCGCCGGTTCAAGCGCTTCCTCATCGCTGACATCGTCGGGCACCTGATAGTCGAGTCGCCAGATGCCATAAGGTGCCTTGTGCAGCAGCACCGCATAACCGGGGAGCCAGGGCGGGTCGAAATAACACCGCCGCCCGGTGGGCGCGCCAAGCGGTACACGAAAATCAATAATGGCGAACCGGCCGGTGTAGGAGCGACCTTCGAACCGCAGATTTTGCAGCCGCCGGATCGCAGACCGGGCGCCATCGCCGGCCACCAGCCAGTCGCAGCTGAGATCGTATTCGCCTTCAGGCGTATCCAGGCGCAGACGTACGCCCGAGGCATCGCTGGCAAGTTCAACCACCTTGGTCTGCCAGCGCACTTCAATGCCCATGCGCTCGGCCTGATCGAGGAGCACTTTCTCCATCACGTTTTGCGGCTGGTTGGTCATGGGCGCGAAGCGGTCATCGACCGAGCCGGGTACCTGGAGCTCATGGACCATGTGGCCCCGATAGAAGCTGCGTCCCTTTTCCCAGAGCAATGCGCCTTCGAGCAAGGCATCCGAGGCGCCCACCTGCTCAAAAATCTCAAGCGTGCGGCGCGTGAAGGCCACTGCCCGACTGCCGCCGCACACCTGCGCTTCCGCTTCAATGACGATGGGGCGCGCGCCGTTTCGAGCCAGATCGAGCGCGACCAGCAGGCCATTGGGCCCCGCCCCCACCACAACGACGGGATGCTGATTGCGTTCGCCTCGCATCTCGGGCGGACTGACGAAGGGGTGGATCTGATAACTGAAGTAGCTGGAGCGCTGCGGTGTCAGATCAGGCTGATGCATGACGGTGAATCCTTGAGACGTTGGGCCGGGCAGGTGGAGCCAGGAGGTTGTCTATACGCCAGTCTAACGCTGCTCGAGCGGGTTCCCAAGACTGGTCTGCTACCCGTGCGCGCTCGATGGAAGCGCTCCTTATCTCGATTGGTATCGTAGCCCTCGCAGAGATCGGCGACAAAACCCAACTGCTTACGCTTGTCCTGGCGGCCCGCTATCGCAAGCCCTGGCCCATCGTGGCCGGTATCTTTGTCGCGACCCTGATCAACCATGGGGTGGCCGGCGCATTGGGTGCCTGGTTGAAGTCGGTCATCGGCCCGTCGGCGATGCGCTGGGTGTTGGGTCTGTCCTTCCTTGCCATGGCGGCCTGGATGCTGATTCCTGACAGGCTCGATGACGACAGAGGAACGTCGCGGCGCATAGGCGGCGTATTCCTCAGTACCGCTGTTCTTTTCTTTTTTGTCGAGATTGGCGATAAGACCCAGATTGCCACGGTGGCGCTTGCGGCGCGCTTCGATTCGCTGATCGCCGTGGTGCTTGGCACCACGATTGGCATGATGCTCGCGAACGCGCCAGTCGCCTTCTTTGGTGAGGCGATTGCCAAGCGGCTGCCGGTTCGGCTCGTGCACAAGGTGGCTGCCGCCGTTTTCGCAGCGCTTGGTATTGGCGTGCTGGTAACCGGTTAGGGTTAGATCGGATAGATGATCGAGTTAGGGATCATTTCCGAATCGTAGATGCATTCGCGCACGGCAAACTTGAGCCCGGCGGGTGTCCGCACCACCACATCGAGCGTACGCCCCACATTGAACACCGTCGTCGCCTCAGACAACTTGGTGCGAAACACCGCGTAGTTGGCCTCGCAGCGCCACCGGTCGGCAGCCGCTTCGCGAATCACCGGCGTTCCCACCACGTGCCTTTGGTAGTACGGATCGTGGAACAGCGTTTCTTTGATGCCATAAACACGATCACGCAGCATGCCCTTGCTGGTCAGAGACAACGTGGCCAGCGGGAAGCCCCGCTCATGATTTTCGCGAGGCTGAACGCGGTAAACACATTCATCGGTGAAGAATTCAGGCCACAAATCCCAATTGCCGGAATCGGCGGCGCTCGCGTAATCGGCATACAACTGGTTGATGGCAAACCAATCTTCGAAATTGATGGGGGCAGGGGAACTCATAGGGGGCTCGCAATCAGCTTTCGATGACGTTGCGCCAGTAGCGGTACATGCCGCGAATCAGCGTTTCCGTCACCATGTGTTCGGTGTCACCGACCTCGCGCCCCCCCAGTTCAGCGACAGCCCGGTGAAAGGGCTTGCTTTCGAACGCCTGTTGCGAAAATTCGATGACCTCGCCATCATCGGCCGAGACGAACCCAGCCGGACCGAACAGATTCGCCTGGCGCAGACGCCGTTCGGTCATTTCCTCGGTGTCGTCTTCAAATCCAAAATGTGTCCAGACGAAGTCGAAACTGCCATGGCCGTTGGGTTGGATGTGCCGGGTTGAAACGCTGTTGACCTGCTGCTGCAGGATGACGCTGGGAAAAATGGTGGTCATCACGGCCGTGGGCTCGCCCCACCAGGGTTCATGCACGATATCGAGAAAGCTCGGGTCATTGAGCTTCATCGACTCTTTGAAACTCGAGACCTGGGTGACCTGTTCGGATTTCCCGATAGCACCGCGGGTACTGATCATCGCCGCATGGCGGTAGCGATCGTCCATACGAAGTTGCGATTTGTTGTCAGCGCGCCAGAGGCCGAAGGTGACGAACCAGGTGTGCAGCAGCCCTGGATGATAGGGGTCCTTGATGTTTTCCTGCATCAGCTTCCAGTTGCCTGGAATGCGCTGGCGGTTATAGCCAAGGATCTTGAGCGCCCGCCCGTTAAACAGGCGGTCGAAATAGCCCAGGATGGTGGGCCCCAGAAAATCCTCGAATGATTCAACCGAGTGATCAAACGATGCGAACACCACGCCGCCGCGCCTCGCCACCTTGAGCTTGGTCAGACTGTGCTCAGCGGTGGTGAAGTCGGCGGGCATCCCGCCCTGCACTTCGTTGCCCTGGCGCACGCCGCGGCGAAAGGGAACGCCCTGCAGGTCACCGCCCAGGGAGTAGCTCCATTGGTGATAGGGGCAGACAAACTCTTTGCGGCTGCCGTGCCGCTCGCGGCAGAAGCGCATGCCGCGGTGCGCGCACACGTTTTCAACGACATGGATGTCGCCCTTCAGGTCGCGCGCAAGAATGACTGAGCGCTCGCCGATCGCCGTGCGTTTGAAGTCACCCGGGTTGGGTACTTCGGCTTCAAGCCCCACGTAGCACCAGTGGGCTTTGTAAAAGAAGCGCTCGAGCTCGCGGCGATAGAGTTCCTGGCTGGTGTAGGCCAGAAACGGAATCCGGTGCGTACCGTCTGCTTCCCAGCGCACCGTATCGGGAAAGGTGGTGAGTGCCTCACCCATGCGGAGTCTCCTGTTGCAATCTGTGCAAATGATAGCGGGGCGCGCGGTGGTTCACCACGCGCCGCACACCTGGCGCGCGAGGCGTCAGCCGTCGAGGCGGGTGCCAGACGCTTTGGCGGCCGTACATCGACGGTTGGTCAGAGGCGGCGGCTGCGGATACCATCGAATCTTATCCGGAATGCGACCCCTCACTTTTGGAGCGGCAGCGATGACTCTGATCAGAATGACGCCAATCACCGGTCCAGCGGCCTGGACCGGGGCTGATTTCGAACACGACCGCTCGTGGATCCACCGTTTGAGCGAGGCTGAGATTGCCGGTCTTGATGCCGCGCTGGAGGCGGTTGCCGCAAGTGGGCGCCGCTACCCCGAGTTCTCCAGAGACCAGTTTCCAATCGGGCCGCTTGGCAAAGCGCTGCCAAGCTTGGCCGATGCACTGGAAAACGGTCGCGGCTTCATGCTGTTACGCGGTCTTCCCGTTGCGCGCTACACCGATGAGCAGTTGAAATCGGTTTGCTACGGCATTGGCCTGCATCTGGGCACGCCCGTATGTCAGAACCCACGTGGCGATCTGTTGGGCGAGGTTGCCAACGTGGGCAACGTGAACAACAAACATACGCGGGTGTACGAAACCAATTTGTATCTGCCGTATCACTGCGATCCATCGGATGT
>Ga0194129_10000889_pt1 | contig 53738 bp, 40 predicted proteins | sample TA2KigCa35mmetaG_FD_150862 | JGI IMG/M metagenome (GOLD analysis project Ga0194129, IMG submission 150862) | Freshwater microbial communities from Lake Tanganyika, Tanzania - TA2015038 Kigoma Deep Cast 35m | ecosystem: Environmental > Aquatic > Freshwater > Lake | place: Tanzania: Lake... | reverse complement strand
CATTAAAGTTACCAAACTTGACGAAGGTATCATCTTTATCGGGAATGAGATTTTGTTCGATAGCAGGCAGAGCGGCAGGTGCTTGATATGCCTTCTCCATTTTACCAATGACGGTTGGAGTCACTTCTAGATTCCACTTACCACGACCGACTTTGAAGGGATCAAGACGCTTGGTTACAGTAGGATAAGAAACATTTTTTGACGCACAATATCCACGAACATCTGCGGCAGTAAATTCTTTACCGAAAGTATTTCGAAGATCGGTGAGAATCTGATCGTCGTTCATTTTGGTGCGAGACATAATGGAGTTTTTAACTAAAGTCATTATAAAACGAAAAAGGGGTCACTAGGACCCCCAGTGGTCAGTTTGCCAACTGGTTCTTCAATTTTTCAAAGGATTCTCTGTTGGCAATTTTTCCTTTATAACCAGGATAAAACTTCTCTACTATCGCAGGAATACCCATAGCAGTAATTGCGCTGTTACAAATCACCCACACTTCTTTGGTATCGTATTTGATTAAGTGTTCGAGTGGAAATTTTTGTTTCATGCCACTATCCACCAAGTTCTCCAAGTGCTTTTGCCTTGCGAATCTTCTTAGGATTCTTCAACTTACCACCAGGATAGTTTCTTTCGTCTGCTGCTGGGCCCTCATCAAAATCAGGATCTACATTAAAACGATGTCTTGCTGCTCTCTCAGGAGAATATCTATCAGTATGAATATCCTTTCTGCGATTAGGAGCAATCTTATCTGCTGCTCTCTTTTCTTTTTGCTTCTGGCGACTTCTTTGTTGTTTGAAGTCCCTCATCGTCATTCCTTCGGCGATCATCATAAACTCTTGAAAGGTTTTCATATCAGTAGATACTTTTTAGATATTTAGGCAACAAGAGAAATGAACTCACCAAGAAGTTTTTTATTTAGTTTCTTAGTCTTCAAAGACTTGACAAAAGCAGATTTGATTTGTGACTTAGTGGCATCCTCAGCAACTTCAAACTCAGTATCTTGTGAAAGTGCAGTTGCAGACATACCAAAGTATGCATCATATCCAGACTTGGTGATGGTAAAACTCTTTAGTTTTTTCCAATCATTCTGAATTTTTTGATACTCCTTAGTATCATTATCATGATACATGTTGACAAATCGACTAAAATTTCGACTTTCAAGAACACGAATACCAATGAAATTAATTGACGAGAATTTATCTTTCAAATTCCTGAGAAGAACATCAGTAAACTGATGATATCCATACCCAAACTTATAAGTTGTTCCAACCTTACGATCACGAAGAAAAGTAGTTCCTGGATAAATGTATCCAGTTCCAATGTAAGTTCCTCCCTGAGGATGTCGTTTAGACTCTTTATGCATAATAAGTTGAGTTGCTTCTCCATCAGTTAAAACAATACATTGAACTTTCTGCAACTTATTTTCTTTTTGAAATTTTGGAAGGATTTGATGAAGAGTAATCAAAGCTTCATTAAGAGGAGTTCCAGAAAGACAAAGACGATTTGGATGAGTATAAGAACAACGATATGGATTCTCAAAGCAATAAGCAAGACGCCAAATATTCAACATTTGGTTTTCGAGAACACTACCAGAAACTTTGCTGGTAAGAATGTTCATCATAGAAAAGGTTTCATCTACACAGATCAAACCATCCTTTTTCTGATAATGGGGAGTACGATCAGATGCCAGATAACGATCATTTTCATAATCATACTCACCACGTCGCCACTCATTGGTAAAAGCATAAACCTCAAAAGGAATAGAAACTTTCTTGCAGAACCAAACAAGATTAAACAGTTGCTTGCAAGTATCAAGCATCACGTCTGCCATAGAACCGCTCCAATCCAAAACAAAGACTAGACCATGATTCTTACCATCAGGAATTACAGAAACTTTCTTGAATAGATCCTCATTATATTTGTAAGTATGAAGACGAGTAGTATCAAGAACTCCTGTACGGGCAGTTGATGCACGAGCATATTGATCCGCCGACTTACGGCACTCAAATTCTTTTACAAGATAATTAACTTCCTTTTGGGTAGAAGACTTAAATTTTTTAAAAGAAATATCAGACTCTTTATAAAGATTTATTTGAGAATATCCCCTTTCTTTTGCATGTTCATTATGAATTTTCTGTTGATGCGAAAACGAATTATCAATGTCCACATGAACTTTCGAATTAGTACCAATAATGGTATCAAGATTTACCTGAGGAATCTCAACGTAAACGTTTTCATCAGACTGCTCTCCGACAAGATTGCGAATTTTTTCTTCAAGTGAATCCGCAGTTCGGATATCTGGTTCAGTTTCAGAAGAATTGAAAGAAGTTTTATCTCCCTGAGCGATTCCACCATAGGATTCAGAAGACTCTTTTTCAGAAGAGTTATCACTCTCCCCTTCTTGTTCAGAAGAGGAGTCATTAGTCTCCACAAAATCACTTGCAGGAGATCCCGAATTTCCCTGAGTCTCGTGAGAATCAAAATCAGAAACCTTCTGCTGCTGCTCCTTTTCTTTCTTACAATACTTGTAAAGTTCTTCGGCAGCAATCAGAGAATCTGCAAAGCTTTCACATGCATTAACCAAATTTACAATTTCTTTTTCCTCTGGATTAAAATCGAGAGAAATAAAATTTCCAATCTTGAAATAAAGGTTAATACGATCGGCAAGATTAAAAGTAGAAATATCTTCATCAGCGACTTGAAAGAAGTCGTCTTCGTTTAGTTCTTTATATCCATTATAAAAAGTCTTTGCAAGACCAGCATACTTACGCTTCATCAGTTTCTCAATGCGAGCATCCTCAACCACATTCACAAACTGAGGGGGAACTTTTACCGTTTCAGTCCAATCCTCATCGGGAGTGAACAGAGCATGACCAACCTCATGACCAACAAGTAAATCGTATACCAGTCCACTTGCCTTTTCCCACAGAGGCAGAGTCAAGACACGAGTATGTACGTTAAAGCAAGCAGTTGTTACTTTCTTGTGCTCCACCACTAAGTCCTCAGTGGCAAGCAGTTTAGCAAGTTGGGACTTGATTTCGTGACGGACAGACATGAATCTTTTTTCGTATGAGACCATCATACAAAGAAAGGTCGCCTTTTGGACGACCCATGTGACGCTTTTTGAACTGGGCAAGTCGTGCTTTGGCTTGCCTCAGTGCTTGTGGTTTCAGTTTTCGTTTTTGTTCTTTCTTGGAATGGTGCTTCCAATTTGGGACTTGCATTGTTCTTGGGTAGTTTAGACCACCATACGCGAAAAACCTTTGACTTTCTCGAATCGTAGGACAGATTCAAATTTGTCTTCCATACCAGTCTTATGAGAAATTACAAAAATATTAGCATCTTTGATCACATAACGAATAATTTTAAGAAACTCTTCTGTTCCGAATCCATCCAGGGAACTATCAAACACTTCATCCATAATCAAAAGATTTGTATTGACTGAGTTTTTGAATCTTGCAACTTCTCTCCAAGTAAACAGAAGTGCAAGGTCAATTCTCATTTTCTCACCTTCACTAAAAGAAGCATATGAGAAATCTTCATGAATAGGTGACTGGACGGTTTCGTTAAACTCCTCATCAAGTGTGAAGTTAATATAGAAATCCATCATCTGAAGATAACGGTTAACTTGCTGATTAATCAGCGGTAGATACTTCTTAATGATTTTGGACTTTACTCCACCGTCTTTAAGTAAACTATACGAAAAGTCGTAATAGTTAATTGCGTCTTTTTTAGAAGCGAGGTCGTCGTATGTAGTTTTTAAGTTGTTTTTGAAGGATTCTAACTTCTCATGTTCAGAATTTCGGTTTGCAAGGTTCTTGGTAAGAACTTGAATTTCATGTTCAAGATCTCTGATTTGTCTCTGACATCCAGCGATCTTAGTATTGTTTTGAGAAATGTCATTCGTTAGTTGTGAGATCTCCTTCGATAGAGAGGTGAATTGACGCTCTCGCTCTTCTTCCTCTTTAATTGCTTGTTCTAGTTCTTCGTAACCAGATTGCAACTCTTTTGCTTTATTTTGAGCGTCGTTAATTCTATTTATTCTGAAGATCTCTTCAATAGACTGTGTGCAGGTAGGACAAACCGTATTCTCTGTAAAGAATTTATGCTCTTTAGTAATAGTAGATACTTTCTGAGAAATCTTTCCTTTAAGATTTCCCAACTTACGAAGTTTGTCCGATGCTCCAATATATTTTTCTAGATGATTCTGTAAACTTTCAACTTCTTCATTTTTACACTGATTAACATTTATCCAGTTATTTTCTTCCGAAAGAAGCTGACCAATTTTCTCTTCTTTTTCTTTAATATTTTCCTTTCCTCGGTTCTCAAGTTCTTCAATAAAACTCTCCTGCATCTTTACCTTGTCAAGTAAAGATTCTTTTTTCAACTCAAGAACTTTAATCTCTTCCTTTGCTTGACGGATTTTCTCTTTAATGACCATATTCATGGAAGAGAAAATTTTAATATCAAGAAGGTCTTCAATCACTTCCCGACGATGAGCAGCAGAAAGTTGCATAAAAGGAACAAAAGTACTTGAACCCAAAATAACGATTTGAGTAAAACTTTTGAAATTCATCTTTATAACATTCTGCTCCAACCATTTCTGCTGGTCTAATGCAGCAGCAGATTGGTCTAGAACAGAACCATTTCTCCACACCTCAAACAAAGTAGGTTTAATTCCTCTTACAACTTTCCATTCAACATTACCAATACTAAACTCCACCTCAACTCTACAATCTTTTTCATTTACAGAATTGATGAGTTGAGGTTTATTAATTTTGCGAAATGGTTTTCCAAACAAAGAAAAAGTAAGGGCATCCAAAACAGTACTCTTACCTGCACCGTTTGTACCAACAATTAAATTAGTCTTATTCTTTGTAAAGTCAACTTCGGTATATTGATTACCAGTGCTTAGAAAGTTTTTCCAACGAATTATTTTAAATAAAATCATGATCAGTGTTTGGAGGAATTACAATGTCATCTGGTGTAATAATTGTATATTGATATCCATGAAGTTCGCAAGTTTTTATCATCACTTCATCTTCAATTTCAATAATATGCATTTCTGGATAGTCATCTTCTTCTAACATCATAGCATATCTAACTGCATCATCTTCCTCTTCAAACAAATAAAGAATATGTTCTCCTTCTTCATTCAATACAGAATATGCACCCTCAGTTTCTCTGCCATTAATTGTTAAGATAAACATTAAACAATCTCACATGCCTCTTGATATATTTCTTGTATTAATTTTTGAACTACTGATTTATCAAGATTTATTTCTGCCTCTTGAATATATCTATTCAAGATGGAAAGAGTATCTTCTGATTCAAATGCTTCAAAATCCTGAGGTTCTTGAATACCAAAGTTTTCAATAATTTTTAACTCAGCAATATTTGAGGCATAAAGTTTGTCAATAAACTTTTCAAATTTTTTAATATCTGATTTTTTACGAACAACAATTTTTACAATCTTGTTCTCATACTCACGGGTATCAAACGTTTGATAGTTAGTATCCTCATAGTAAATGTTATAAAACATTTTATAGGGATTATTGATTGGAGTATGTTCTAGCGTTTCAGTATCAAAAATAGTAAATCCGCGAGTATCGTTTACATCCGTCCAGTAAATCTCATAAGGATTTCCGAGATAGAAAACGGTTCCATTATCAGAACGAGTATGGTAATGACCAGAAAATACCTTTTTGAAGTTTGTAAAAAGATTTGCTTCCAGTCCATGTTCCATGATAATTTGACGATTTATGCGAAAACCTTGAAACTCAAGATGTCCCATTGCAACCTTTGCTTTGGTTTTTTTAATCATCTGGAGAGACTGTTCTTCATTCTCCATACAAATCCATGGAAGCAAAAGAACATCAAGATTTCCAACTTTAATTTCTGTTGGAGAAGAATATGTACAAATATTAGAATAATCCTTCAGCAAAAGTTGAGGAGAATTTGTATTATTAGTATTCTTGTAGTAACTGTCATGATTACCCACAATCATATGGACCTCATATTTTTTAAGAGGTTCAAATACAACTCTTTTAGCCCACTCTAAACTTTGATAATCGATTGACTTACGACTATCAAAAGCATCACCCATATGAATGATTGTATCAATCTCGTACTGTTCCAGCGTCGGGAAAAACACATTCTTGTAAAAAAGTTCAAAATAATCATGAAAAAGTTTTGAACCTTTTCTTGCACCATAGTGAGTGTCTGTAATGATAGCGACTTTCATTCAATACCTTAACTTACTGTGAACTCCGTCTTTGATACTATTGTAATCGGAATAGTTCCCACCGTCAACTGTATTGTCGTCTGTAAACACTTCGGAGAATTCAGATCTTTCTAGGATTTTGTTTTTGATTTCTAACTGACGCTTTTCTCTTTGAATTCTGCGGAGAAACGCATAATGAATAATCTGTGTAAAGTAAGCAAAAGGATTCTGGGATTTCTCAGGATTAAAATTATGAACATATTGAACGCAATTTTCGATTCCATCAGAGATCATATCCTCCTTAAACATATAGTTCACGAAGTTTGGTTTGAAAGACAAATGATTAGCAATTTTCAGAAAACACTCTCCAATGTAGCGAGGAATAGGAGGTTTTGTGTCCCATCTTTGAGAACGATCATCTTTCGTAGGTTCTCTGCCATACTTTTGAATAAATGTTATTTCAACATCCTCACGATACTTAATGAGAGCAGTAAGAAACTCTTTGTTGTTAACGTAATGCTCTGACCTCTTTCTTTTGGTCATGACTGCCGTAGTTATCATAAGTTTTTATCATTATTATGTAGATATTATAACACTTTCAGAAATAGTTGACAAGGTATAACAAACTGTATATAATAACCTTTGTGGAGGTTCATAAGATGTATTTTAGCTATTTTTAAAGATCTTTTCTAATATTTCCTTAGCATCATTTACATTTGAAATGTAACCCATTTGACGACTTATCTTCGAATGTTTATTTGCTTCTTTATTTGATTGTCTAACATAATTTTGATATAGTACTATCATTTCTATATCAGAAGACTCTGACATTGTTAACACATCATCTAAATTAATAATAAACATATCATCTTTGGTTGTTTTCAACCATGGTTCTATTTTATATGCCGAAATACCTTGCCTTGTTCTTATTTCATTTACGATAATTGGATTTGTAACAATAAGAACAGTTCTATCTTCTTCCTCAGATGCTGCCACTTTGGCAAATATTTCTTCGCCTGTTTTTAATTTAAGAGTTGCATAAAAGTCTTCTTCAATTCCCATTTTTTTTAAGTTGTATAGTTATTATTTCATAGTTGAAATTTTCTTCATTGTATATCTTAATTCTTTCTATGAGATGATTCAATGTATAATTTTTTCTTGAATTGTATGAACAATCATCAGCAATATCATAAAGTGTTGCTTTTACTTTGTCTTTTCCTTTTCTGAGAACTCTTCCGATAGATTGAAGATTTCTAATTCTTGATTTTGATGGTGACGAAAACACAACGTTATGTAAGTTACGAATATTAATACCGGTAGAAAAAGTCCCATAAGATGCCACGATAATAGCGTTGTTTTCTCTTTCTGCAATTTCTCTAACTAGTTCTCTTTCTTCAGTGACCACTCCACCATGTATAAAAAATACTTTGCGGTTTTCACCTTTGTTGTTATTTATCTTCTCATAGAGTATTGCTCCATGTGCTTCTACTCTAGAAAAAAGAACAAGAGTATTTCCCTTTAAATCTAAAGCAAGATTTGTAATAAATTTATTTCTCTGATCGTGAGATATTAAATATTGAATTTCATCTTCATAGTTTTCAAATTTTTGTGGTGGATGTTTTAGAACAATACATTGAATTTCTAATTCCGAAAGATGTCCTTGTCGCATTAGTTCATCAGTTTTTGTTACTTTATATGATGGTCCAAACAAACCTTCCAAAACCCATTTATGAGTTTGTGTTCCATCAAGAGTTCCAGTAAATCCAAAACGATATTTTGCATGATGAAGTTTTGTCATAATTTCTATTAAAGATTTGCTCTTGAAAAGATGAGCCTCATCGCCTATAATACAATTATATTCTTCAAAGAATGAACGTTCTAATTTATATACAGACTGCCAAGTAGTAATCGTTACAGGATGTTCATTTGTTTTTTCTCTACCGGAATAGATTTTGTGACAATATGACTCAGCATCCCAACCATAATCTTCGAAATCCTTGTACATCTGCTCTACAAGAGATGTCGTTGGAACAACTAAAAGAATTTTTTGTCCTTTATCTACATAATACCTTACAAGGGAATAAATCATTAAGGATTTACCTGAGGCTGTGGGTGATATCAATAATTTTCTATTATGTCTTAGAGCATCGTATACTCCCTCTACTTGATATTCCCGTGGAGAATGAGAACAAATAGATTTCATATAATCTTTTACACCCTCATACGAGATTCCTTGGTCTATCTCAAAAGGTTTCCCATAAAATTTATTTTCTTTAAACTCGTATTGATAATTGTGAAGAGAAATTTTATCGATTATCTTATCTAATAATCCGGCGTATATTTCTCCGGTATGAGTGCTGAGCAATCTAATCTTACCATCCCAGTGTCTGCTTCTATACTGGGACATAAATTTTGCCGACTCAACCTCAAAAGTGAAGTATGGTTGAAGTTCATATAAAATATGTGGTTCGCAATGAAGCTTTAAAAAAACTTCATTTTTCTTTTCAATTATTACGTCACTCATAGCATCATAATTGCTATGAATATTTATTTACCCTAGTCCAGAGTTGAATCTCATAAACTCAATAGCATTTTTAATTTGATAGGTTCTATTCTGTATCATTTTTAAGATGCTTTCAATATAAACAAGCATCGTGTCATAGTAGTCAATCTTTAAACAAACCGTTGAAAGTTTTTCGTCCGCGTCCAAATACTTTTGCATAGTGTCCTTATCCCTAATTTTTTTAGGGAATGGATTCTCCACATAAACATCAGGATCTGCTTTTCCAGAATAGTACTCATATCTTTCGTGTCTAATATTTCTTTTTTGTTGCTCTGCTTTTTTTCTTAAAAGAAAAATGGTATTATATAAGTCAAAATATTTTGAATGGAGAACTGGAATATTTGTAGACTCTGTGTGAAGATTGTCCATATCAATCTTAGAGTCCTGCTCCCACATTTTTTGAATCATATCAAGGTCTAAACTCATAGAGAATTGCCACTAAGATCTACTATATTGTAGATAGTATACTTGAAACTTACGTCTGCTGTAAAGTATTGTATATCAGTATCTGTTGCGTCAAATGTCATTGTTGATAAAGAATATGGAAATAAGTCTTTAAATGATATTTGGAAATTTGGAATCTGACTGCTAGTTAATACTTGTAAAGTTCCATCAGAATATATGTTTTGGCGATCTTTTGCATAATTTCCTTGAACTGTTCCTGAATTTTGCAAATCTGCAAACTCACTTAGTTTTTCTGGGTATCCCAATCCACGAATCCAATTTTGGATTTCCATGTAGTTTTCTAAATTTTCATCAACAAGAAATCTAAGTGATAAATCACCAAAAGAAATTTTATCTCCTGGTGTATCAATATCTTTTAGATATGTTGGTTGAACTGCAACTCCCAGTGTCAAGTCTGGAATATTTGCTTGATTGCAAAAAAATGCAACCTTAGGTGTTCTTGTTAAAGTAAACTTAAACCCAGTAGGTGATAAAAAGTTTCTATTATCAATCTGTGCCCTGGTCATGTTTTTTTAAATATTTAGATAAAAAAAGGGGAGTCTTTGAGACCCCCCAGAATTTACATGTGAAATTGGATCACATGAGGTTCTTAACAGCAACTCTTCTGTAGTAACGGTTTTGGTTAACACGAAGAGCACCACCACCTTGGTTAGTTCCTTCAGCGAATGGGTTAGCAACAAGACCATAACGAGTCTTGAAGCCAATTTTGGGCTGGAAGGAGTTCTCACCAACGGCACGAACCATTTGGAGAGGAACATATGGGCAATAGAACAGACCAGCATCATATGGGCTGGAACCCTTATAACCAACAACATAGTACTGGTTAGAAGGAGCAGTGTTGCTGGCGGTGAGGTTTGCAGAATATGGATCGATGTATACTCTGTACTTACCTTGGAGAACACCTGCGAAGGTGTTGCCAGTGTCATCAACGTTGAGGTTAGCGTTGAGTGCTGGGGTGTAATCGAGAACACCAGCCATGGTCAGTGCTGAAGCAACGTCAGCAGAGCACATGATGATGTTGCCCTTTCCGCGACGAGTTCTTTGTGCGATTGCGTTAGCATCACGCTCGATTTGGAAGAGTAGACCCTTGAACTTCTCAACTGACCAACGACCGTTGGAGTCAACGTCGAGGTCGAATACACCAGCAGTTGCAACGTTTTGAACTGCACCTTGCTCAGCAACCTTGTAGATGGTTCTGATGACTTCACGGTTGATTTCTGCAAGAATCTCAGTTGACAGAATGTTTGCCAACTCAGCTTCTGCATTCAGACCATGAATAGCCTTGAGGTCCTGAGCGAGTTCTAGTGAGTACTCAGCTTTCAGAGCGCGTGACTTTGCAGTAACGGTGACTTTCTCGATCGAGAATGCCATCTGGTTGAATGCATCTGCACCAACACCATCAAGGTTCTCAGCTGAATCAGTTCTTAGACCCTGACCAACGTTGTAACCGGTTGAGTTTGCGCTGCCAACTGGGTTGAGCAGTGCTGGGTTTGAACCTGCCTGTGCAGTAGTACCCATACCAGCGATAGCATCGCTGAAACCATTAGCGTCGTCCAGACCAGCAGGCTGACCAGAGAATGCGGTATCTGCTTCGTTGTAGAAAGCTTCGGTGCCACTCTGACTGGTGTAGCGTGAACGCATTGCGAAGATGAGTCCAGTAGGACCACTCATTGGTTGAACGCCAGCGAGGTCATAAGCGACCAAGTTGGGCATTGAACGACGAATGAGTGAGATTAGAACTGGATCAAAACCTGCGGTGTTGGTTCCACCTGCGCTGGTGAATCCACCATTACCAACTGCGTTGGTTGGTGCTTCTGTTAGGAATGAACCTGCGCTCTCAAAAGAGGATTGCTCTCTTAAAAATCTTTCTTGGTTTTCTAGCAGGACAGCGGTTACCGCCTTACGATGGGAATCTTTGATTGGATCAAGACCCTCATAGTTGAGGAGTGGAGCCCACTTTTCCTGCAGATGCTCTGAATGGAACATTTGCGTTTACCTTTTGTGAATGTTTACGTTTGACTAATATTAAATTCAGTTATTTTTGCTAAAACTACCAAGAGTTCTTAGATATCTTTCCATAGAACCAGAGTAAGTTTCAGGTGCAGAATCTACACCTTCAGACAAGGTTTCTGTTTTAGCTGATGGAGAGATGCCCTTTGTTGGGAAATATGATTCCCTTAAAGTCTCCAGTTTTTCACGATATTCTTCTTCACTTTCAAACTCAACACTTTCAACAAGTGAAGCTAGCTTCTCTTTCTGTGTCTGTGCGAGACCTTCGGAGACTTGATCTAAAATCCCATCAGCAACCGACTCTGCGAGACGCTTGTTAAGGGAGACGTTTTTCTCGATTTGCTCGTTGAGTTTTTCTTCCATTTCATCAAGTTTTTCTACCATGCTCTCAAGCACATCATATTTATCTTCAGGGATTGTTACATAATGTTCTTCAAAAAGTCCTCTCATTCCTTGGAGGAATGATTCAGTCATTTCAGTTTTGAGACCGTGCTCGATTGTAAGTGCGTTCTCAGCGAACCACTCATCAGAGACGTACTCTAGATAAGAATCTACACGCTCTGAAAGTGCTTCTTTAATTACTTCTACTTCTTTTAGAAGAGCAGCTGCATACTGCTCTTCTAGGGATTCCTTAATGTCGGAAACTTTTGAGCGAAGAGCAGCTTCGAAGATAATGCGTGCTTTCTCTTGGAATTCCTCGGAAAGATCTTCACCTTCTAGGAGAGCATTAACATCTTCTTCAATGTCAAACTCTTCCTCTACCACTTCTTCCTCTTCTTCGTTCTCATCTTCCTCTTCTCCCTCTTCCTCATCTTCCTCTTCTTCTTTATCCTCTAAAATTTCTTCATCTTCATCAATTTCTTCTTCAATAAGATCTTCATCTTCAAGTTCTTCTTCTTCTTTCATACCCTTGATTGGGTCTGCAGCAGATGCGCCCTTATTAACCACATCTCTAACTTGCTTTAAAGTTGTGCCAGGTGTTTTCAACTTTGCTGAATCATCATCTGGCTTATAGTTTTGTGGGGTAGGACCTCCTAGATCTTCATAAGATCCGGCACCTGACGTATCCATTGAATCTGCTGGCTTCGCACTGGCATTGACAGCAGTTTTGGATTGCTTAGTGCCTACTTCCATTTCTTGTAAATTTTTACCACGAGACATTTGAACTCTCCGATTTTCCTGTATGAAATCTATATTTATTTATATTTTAATAATTTCAAAGACTATTTAAGAAATCATTAAATAAGTTTAATTTATGCTCTTCAAGTTTTCTTTGGTCTACAAGCGTATTAATACGTCTTTGTGCCCTTTCTGCATACTTTTCTCTTAGGATGCCACCATCCCATACCCACTCTTTGCCTTCCATAATACCTTGAACAAAAGCATCAGGGGCAGAAGGATCAGCAACAATATCAGCAGCAGTTGCAAGCATAAAATCTTCACCAACTTCATTATATCCTTCTTTTGTTGGTCTTACTGAACCAATACCACGAGAAGAAACGCCAAGAGTAACTCCTTCTTTAAGAAGTGACTCTGCAATCTTACCCATTGGAGTTGATAGGATTTGTGCTTTTCCAATAAAATCATTTCCTCTTTGTTCAAGAGAAACAATTTTGTGCGAGACTCTATCAAGGTTTACAGTAGGTCCATCAGGGTGACCAAGTTCTCCAAGAGCACGACCCTTGTTTACATATTGTTCAGTATAACGCTTTACCTCTCTTTCCATAACAGGCATACGATAGATTCTATTGTTCCTGTTTGGTTGTTCAGTTTGTAGGAAAGGTCCTTGAATATAGAGAGTTTTTTTGCCGTTTACTGTTTCAGTAAGAACTTCTACTTTTTCGATCTCTTCTCTAATAAGTTTCATTTTAAGCGTCTCCTGTGATTTGAACTTGTTGATGGTATAAAGTTCCTGAACCGACCCCATATGCAGAAATTTTGTTTGATAAAGAAACGGTTGAATCTGGTGATACAAATGCCGTTGCAATACCGGTACTGTTATGATCAACGATCATTCTTGTCTGGAAATACCCATTGACACCAGAAGAAGTATCAACTGACAAAACTTGTTTGTGAGTAAAATCATAATATGATTGTCCACTTGCAGATAGACTTACATAATCACCTACACCAAAAGGAACTTGTGTTCCTTCTGGAACGACAATGGTTGTCGTGGATCCTGTTGTAACTCCAACAACACGATTTGATGCTTTGGTAAGAGCAAGAGTAACTGTTTGCCCTGATGCTACAAAATAGTCTGCATTTGTCGCTGATGGATTACCTCCAATTAAAACATGGGCGGCACCACTAACAGCAGTAACTCTCAAAACACTTGATTGAACTGAAAAAGAAGATGATGTGGATGCAGCACCTGCAGTAAATGCAAACGAGGATCCAGATCCAACTGGTCTATGAGCCATTATTTTTTATAGTACACTTTTAGTTATTTATTAATTATTATTATTCTTCCCCAAAATCTTCAATTTCATCCTCATCAAACATATTAGATGCTACTGATGGACGAAAAGAATCGATTTTCTCCGCTGATTTTGCAAAGAGAAGTTCTTTAATTTTATCACTGATTTGAATGGGGGATTCATCAGTAACAATCATATCTAAGAGTTCTTCCATTTTAATTCATTAATGAATGACTGTTGTATTTATATTTCACCCCCGTTGGGCATTTCTGGCGGTTTAACCACCTTTGATTGGGATTCTAGATCTGGTTCCATAATAGGTGCTCCCAAATCCATAGATGCATTTGAATTCATTGAGGCATCAGTTGTTGGATCGATTAAAGTATTTGGGTCTGGAATAATACCATTTTTAATTTCTTTTTCGATCAACTTATCTTGTTCAATGATTTCTTCATCAGTTTGGCGAAGAATCTTTCTACGCACATAGTCCTGAGAAAAATATTTTCCAACATATGATTCTGCTGTTGCAACCATCGTCAGTCTTTCGTTCATCAATTCCGCATCTTTTAATTCAGAGAAATGATTATCATATAAGAAGTCATATTGAATATGCTGACTCATGATTTCCCAATCTTCTGTGGTTACTATATTTTTGAGAATCAGTTGAGTTTTTAGCATATCATTAAACACATTTGAGAATCTTTTTCTCAAACGACCAACAAATTTGGTGAACTTTAACTCGTCCCGTAGAATTTCGGATGATCTGCCAAGATTAAATCCACCTTCTCCATCCATTCTAGATGGTGGAACGTTTAGAGATCTATAAAGTTTACTTTGAAAATAATTAATGTCAGTGATTTCCCCAAGATTTTGTCCACCGGGGAGAGTTGTAATTTCCGTTCCTCTACCACCCTCACGTCTTGGAAGCCAGAAATCTTCAAGCATCGCCATCATTTTTTTATCATCACGAACTTCGCCAGTACTTGCATCGTAAACTAACTTATTACGATAACGCATCATGACATCACGCAGATATTGTTCTGCTTTGACCTTGGGAAGATTACCCACATCGATGTAGAAAATTCTTCTTTCTGGTGCGCGTGACAGACGATAGATAACCAGAGAGTCTTCAATCATGCGAAGTTGATTGAGAGATTTAATTGCTTTGTGTAGATAAGATAATGTATTTCCTTTATTTCTATCTACAAGTCCAGATGTGCAATAGGTAATGGCGTCCTTTGCAATTTTAATTCCCTGACTAGCACCAGTTTGACCTGGATTTGCTGATGGGTAAATTGTTCTTGGATTGTAAATAAAATATTCTTCTAGTTCAGGAAACTCATAATCCATAGGATTATCAGTTTGAATAACTTGAATATTTCTTAATCTACTATCATTATCTTTTTTCTTTTCTTTCCTTACATAACGCATTTTCATTGCGTCAATGTATCGAAGTTCTTTAATCCCTTCTTGAGGATTTTTAAAATCTATAATTTTATGGTAAAAGATTCTACCATCAATATACCAATTCCTATAAATTTCATGAGATTTTTTATCAAAATCTAAAAGATCTAAAATATATTTAAATTCTTGACGTATTTTTTTCTTTATCCCATCACTAGCATTTAGATTGTCTAGATCAATTTGCACCGGAACATCATTGCTATCCGAAACAATCGCTTCATTTACAATATCTTCAATGGCACTATCAACTTCTGGATGAAGCGCCATTTCACGATATCTTTTAATTAATTCAAATTCTGTTCTATAAACACCTTCCAGATCTACATATGAACCAAAAAAGCCACTACTCATGTAGTGGTCAACCCCGTCCTCATTATTGGGAGGAACGGGGGAAACCGCAGTCTGAGGCAATGGCTCTTTATCTTCAATTGAAAAACCAAACAGTCTTGCCATAATTTATTTTTTAATTTTACCTTCCTCTATTTATTATGATTCCTCAGTAGAGGGAGTCCAGTATTGAACTTGGAATTCGACAGTAAACTCTTCAATTTGATCAGAGCTATCATATGAGAGGTCGATTGCACTGACGTTTGTTGGGAAAATATCGTAGAATTTATATGTGGCAGCAGTTTCTAAACCAGAACCAGTTTGGGTATTTTTTCCAACGGTGCTATTACCTCTCCTAAACTGCTTAACATATGCGTTGCACATATAAGTACTTGGATCAGTTGCACCACTGCCATCTGCATATTGTCCAATTGATTGCATCCAAGCTTCCATAGCATCTCTGATAAGAAAATCTTGATCATTGATGACAGTAATGGACCAAGTATCAAATGTTCTATCACCAGCAACCTTAAATACTCTTCCTCTAAATGGAACATCAATAGATCCAATAGTTGATGCAGGAAGATTTGCTGCTTTGCATAGAATAGGGAAGTTGGCAGTTAGAGTTACTCCACTGGGTGGAGTTGGAATAGTTACTTCAAATAAATTGGGACGAGCACCACCACCAATAAGTGCTGATTTGAAATCCTGAATAGAGTTTGCCATTTTTTAGTTCCTCCTTGTTTTTGTTTTAATTAAAATCAAACAGTACCAGCAACTTCTTCAAAACTTACTCCTGTTCTAGTAGCAACAAAGGTAAGTGTGACATAGTTAATAGACTTGGCGGGTTTCAGGTAAATATCAGCTCTGAATTCATTATTATCAATAACATCAGGAGTATTGTTTGATGCATCACAAACTACCAAGAATCCGTAAAGACCGCGCTTTGCTTGAACATCGCGGAGGTATGGCTCAACAATGTTTCTGAAATTTGCTCTGGTAATTTCATCATTCAGTTCGAATAGTTGAGCCTGAGCACTTCTTTCGAGAGCCTGTTCAACGGTCAAGAAGAGACGGCGAACATTAATTCTGTCAAAGGCAGACGCATATCCAAGTGCGGTTTTATCGCCAAAAAGTAGAATTCCAATTCCGGGTTTGTTAATAATCGAATTAACTCTTAGTGGATAAAGTTGGTCTCTCTGTGCTTTTGATGGATTGTATGCAAGTTTGATCGCATTGTTCAGAATTCCTCTTTGCTGTCCAGCGGGAGAGAACCATGGATATGCGGCAATACTTGTTCTAACCATCAATCCAGCAACATCTGGGTTACAGGGAAGGTAACGGAATCTATTGTTAAATCTATCATAAGTGTACTTATATCCACTATCAAATACTGTATATGATGAAGAAGAAAGTGGAGAGAAGAATTCTAGAATATTATCAGTTTGGGTATCTGAATTGGTAATATCCACAACATCTGCGCGATGTGGTGAAATTACGGCAATACAATCTTTTCTTTGATTGGCAATAGAAATCAGATGATTTGCTTTTGCTTGTGATTCAAACTTATTTCCCAATCCAGGACCCATGATCAGATAATCAACTTGTACCTCATCTCTATTTGAGAAGAGATTGTATGCTGTGATCAGATTTCCTAGGGTAGCTGTCATTCCATTAGTATAGTTATTTCCACCACTTAAAGTATAAGTGACGTTACCGATAGCACTATAAGTTCTGCTTTGGGCATCCTGATTCCAGAGACCCTGTGCAGTCGTGAATGGAGTAAATCCACCACTAAATCCAACAGGAACCACATCTTCATTAACATTTAGATCATCGGATGGGTTGTCTCCAACATAAACATAGTTTGAATATACTGCAAGATAATTTTTCCACCATATTTTTTGTGGAGAATTTACTGCCGAGATAGCATCTGATGCTTTTGATAGTCCAATGTGTTTTTCTAAAAGATTACCTTGAATTCCAGTTACTGTTCCAAGATCATCTACAAGAACTACGTGAATTTCGTCACTCTTACCATTTCTATTTACAGCATGTTGGGTTGTTCCTGGTTTAGGAGCAATTGAGTTCCAATAGATGGATCCATTGGTTAGTGTTAGAACTTGTTCATCATACCAATCTAAAATTGGAGTAGTGCCAGTATTAATTGTGGCTGTTGCAATTCCAGATCCACCACTATTGATAAAGGAAACCGTTAGGTTGCCACCACTTGTAGCAGCTTTAAATGATTGTAGTCTTGAATTTGGTGCATAAGTAACTGCTGTTTGAGTTCCATTTGTTGCAACAAGTGAAGTTATCTTCACATCAACTGTGCTAGCACCAATTCCAGTAACAATTCCTTTTAGATATCCACTGAAAAGTGAAGTATTTCCGACACCAGCAGAAACAACATTAGTAAGTGATGTTGTTACTGCAGTTCCAACTGTTACAGCAGCGGTAGCAGCAGCACCAACTTGAAGAATTTGATCTGCTTTATCGTCAATGACACAAACCTTTAAGTTATTTGCCCATGTTCCTGGGTTCTTTGCTGCAAAAATATAGTTAGCAATATCATCTGCATAATTTGCTTCATAATCATCAAAATTCTTAATTTTAAGTGTTGGTTCTCCGGCAGTTGAGACGCCAGAAGAATTGCGAATAGCATTTGCATTCACAAGTGAGGTATCATCGGCTCTAACTACTTTAAGAACACCGCCATATGAAAGGAAAGACGATGCACTCATCCAATACTCATATTGTGAGTCCGTGGAAAGAGGCTTTCCAAAGACATTGATAAGTTCTTGTTCTGTGGTAATGTCAATAGGTTCTTCAACTGGACCAAGAGCAAAAGGACCCGCAATTGCTCCAATATTATCTAAAACATTATCAGCTCTTCCTACTGTTAGATCAACCTCTCGGACGAGTACGCCTGGAGATAATTGAGGAGTCGCCATGTTTTTCTCCGTAAATCTCAGTTAACTAAAAATTATTTATTAAAAAATGAGTTTACGTGGCGGAAATGGGCCGTGAATTATATTTATTACCAGTCTGGATATTCCCATTCTCTGACTGATGATGGAAATTGTTTTTTATTTTCTATAATTCTTTTTATTGAACATTCTTTGCATTCATAAGCAAAAGATGATGCAACTGGACCTCTATCCTTTCTTGTTCTATAAAAACAATCGATTAGGTTTTTGACCTCACCACAAGATCTACATTTTCTATCTGTAAGAAGTAAGTGTCCAAGTCGTATTTGTTTATCTAAGTCCATTTACATATATTCCCACATGTAAGAACGATCGCCATATTCATCAACAAACCACCTATCACCATCTGCATCAACAAAACTACTACTATCTAAACCATCTGAGATAAATCCGAATGGAGACATATCTTGTTCTATTTGATTTTTCTGTTCTTCATACAACCTTTTTCTAACGTCTTGATCCGTCAATTCTTTAAAATAATCTTGGGCAACTATCCATGCATATATCACTAAGCACATTGCCAAATCATCATTACATCCTTCCTCAGCTTCAAATGAGTTATGTTTCTGGACAAATGTTGTCAATTCTGCAATTATCTCATAATCATTGAGATATAATTTATCCTCCTCAATCATTGTTTTAAGATTGAGACATCCTACCTTTTTCACTGTTTTTGACATCTTAACTCCAAGTTGAGTTTTCTTTCCAGAAAAACCTTGTCCTACGATTTGCCCAGCCCTTCCTCTCATTGAACACATCAATAAGTTTGTGTATTCCAAATCATATTGCAGAATGCTAGCAACCTGATCTCCAACATCATTTACTTCACATAAAATATATGCATTATTATATGCAGTAGCTGCCTCATGAATAATGCTTGGAAATAGCATTGGTTTTATCTCATTATTTCTGTATTTTGCAACAACTTTATGTGGAAATTGAGTTATATCTAATACAACAAATGCCGAATAGTCATTACCAACCCCTCTTGCAACGTCAACCGTAATTAGATAGTCGTGGTTTTCTTCTGGATCTACATAAACATCCAATCCAGCACTACGAGTCTTTGGTTGATCGTAGACTAAATTTCTAAGTTTAGATGGTGCTATCAGAGTATCAACTGACCCCAAAAATTCGCATTCAAATTCAACTTTAAATTGAGACTCTGATGTGTTAGCAATTGTTTGTTTTTTCCACTCTTCATTTCTACCTGGAACTTCACTCCAATGAACATCAGTAAAAACGTATTCATTTTTTCCTTTTTCGGCATCATGCCACATTCGGTAGAAATGATTCATACCGTGTGGAGTTGAAACTATAATAACTTTGGTTTGCTTACCAGAAGTAATAGTCGGATAAACTGACGCAAAGAAAGAATCTGCAATATGATTTGGAACGAAAGCAAATTCGTCCAAAAATAGAATGTTAAATGACATTCCTCGGACAGCAGATGCCGAAGTAGATGCTGCTAATATTTTAGATCCATTTTCAAGTTCAAGAGATCCCTTATTCCAAGATATAATACCCTGTTGCATCCACTTTGGAAGATTTTCGTATGCAGTTTGGAGCCTATCCAGAAGTTCCCTTGCTGTTGCAGCTTTGTTTGCAAGAATACCTATATTGACATTATCGTTAAAAACAGCATAATGCAATAAAAAAGATATCACAGTGGTAGACTTACCAGTTTGTCTTGGCATCTTACAGATATTAAATCTGTGATTGTGAAAATTATTAATTAACTTTTCTTGGAAATGATACGGTTTGAAAGTTTGCAGACCGTGATCCAGAGTTACAATCTTTACATAATTATTTGCAAAGTAAACAGGATCATCTTTACACTTGACAAATTCAAGAATTTGTTCTTGCGTAAATTCGATAGGTGTATTTGCTTTCTTTAAAAGCGGATTACCAAGATAAACATCATTTGACATAATGAATCAACTCTAAATCAACAGTTCCAGGCTCTAAGTGATTTATTAATTCTCGAATTGGGATCGTTTGCTGTTTTTGATGATGTTAGTTTCTTTTTCATTCCGGACATACGAGCGCAAAAACTTTTTCTACGGGGATTTCCAACTTTTTTTGATGGTGCTTTAAGGTCACTTCCTGGATTCTCACGTTCATAAGATTTGCGCCCCCTTTCGTTGAGTCCACCTTCCTTGTTCTTGCCAGCAGAACGTTGCCATGCTGCAACTTCTTCCCCCATTGTCTTCACATAATTTTTACTTGGACCTGGAGATGCAAAACTTCTTCCTTGAGGACCAAATGCTTGTATCAATGGTTGTCCAGGTTGAATTTCTGAAATAGTATGATATAAAACTATAGATCCTGGGTAGACTTTTTGAAGTTCATCATTTATTTCTTTTTTAGTTGGGGTTTTTACTTGGGGGAAAAACATTTTAAGAGAATAATATTTTCCTCTCCAAGATAAAGTTACTGCAACTACGTTTCCAGTTTGTGCCTGAAGTCTTGTTGCTTCTTCTATTTGAGATTTAAATCCTTTAATCGGTTTTGGTTTAATCAGATCAACAACCTCTGCAAAAGTATTTCCTTCTGCATCTTCAATTGTCACATCCTCTTTTTTTACGCAATTTGGATAACGCTTTCCAAACATCGTTTTCATGCCTTTCTTTTTATAACCAGGCCAACACTTTTCGGATAAAATATCATTTAGAATTCTATCTGTGATTTTTTCTTCAGATTTATTTCCCCAGTTGGCAGAACCTACCTTGCGACACTTTACGAGTGCTCCAGAGGCATATGCAGAAGGCCAAACGCTGTATCTTGATTTAACCTTATGATAGCAAGCATCTTTTGTACCGCTACCTTTACCTTTTTTATCCGACTCTTCGTTCATTTCTCCACTATCAACGTAGTCTGCTGCACTATCTAGGTAATCAGCAGCTTTTGTAATTTTTGACTGCACCCATGCCTCCACATTACCCTCACCTTTTGCCATTTTGGATTTAAGTCTCTTAGCAGCACTCATAATTGTAGAGAGTTCTGAACGAACCATAGAGTACTCGTGATCTTTTGATTTTAACACTACTGGACACCTATTTTTTCCGTGACATGGACAATCAACACCTTCTTTGGTATGATTACAAAGTTTTTTTTCAATTAAACTTACTAAATCTATTTCTTCTTTACGTGTTTTTTCTCTAGGTGAATCAGTTGAGACATAAGTTGGCTTTGCAGCACCTGTCTTTTGTTGCTGTCCAGGATCTGCTGCCTTTTTTCTTCTTGCAGCGGATAGTCTTTCTGCTGGTGTCATACTTGCTCTTTTTGCAGAGGAGACGCATTTTGGTGTTCCCTCACCTGGTTCATCGCTCGCACAAGTGCCACCAGTTACAACATTAACCCAACCACCTTTACCATCTTTTGATTTGGATTTACCAAACCAATCACGGAGACCTTCTTCATTCATTGATTTTGTTTTCTTTTTCATCGAGTTAATGAATTTTCTGTAAACAGCAGCTTCCGAAGTTTTTCCTGCCACTCTTGCTCTTTGCTCCATAGCAATTGCTGCTTGGATTTTATGAGCATGAGATCTTCCAGAGTTTCTTATTTTTGATACACTCTGTCTCGCAGTCTGAACATCTTTAAAACCGAGACCATGAATTGTTCCTTTTGGATCTTCATCTGTATAGAGATCTGAGTGCTTATCAGATTTATCTGGTTGTCCTGGTTTTTTTGGAATACGAGCACCCTCATCAATCGACGCACCATTTTCTTTACGAAGCATTCCCTCAGGATCAACCATAAATCCAGCAGGAATTGCTTTACACATTTTATTAGTGTAGCAATAATATTCTCCTTTAGGACAGCGACCGTTTTTCTTCATTCAACTGGTTTTGACTTAGTGCTTTCACCTTTTGCTCTTTTTTTTTCTTCCCGCACAATGAGCGCGTTGAGAAAATCCTTTTGGATTTGAGCAATCAATACTCTTTTTATATTTATTAGTCCAGTCTTCTTGAAATTGCTTAAATGTCTTCATCGTTAGTTTGGGATTGTTGTTTTAACAATTTTGTTAGATCTGCTGTTGATCCAACAAAAAGTGCGTTGTTTACTGTTGTTGGACCTTTTGTCTTTTCTTCTTCAATATCTTTCAATTTCTTTTGCAAATCCATCAATTTATCAGTTGCATCAGCAACATTTTTTATCAACTGGCCAGCAACTTCATAAGCTCTCGGCATCTCACTTTCTTGTGCTAGTTCGAGAATTCCATTAATAGCTTCTTGCCCCTTTTCTATTAAAGAATAAAGATTTCCTCTTGTGTATTCATAATCTTTTTTAACATCATTAATATCAGAACTAATCTTTTCAATTTTTTCAATGTCTGATTTTTTTTCAACTGGGATTATCTCTGCTTTAACATTAAAAGTTTCATTCAGATCGTCAAATTTTTTACTCATTTTCATATCTTATCAAGAGACAGTTCCACTAAAACCAAAATCATCACCAGATTCAATTAGATCGTTATCTGCGTTAGTAATTGATTTTATCTGAGCACCTGCTAAATGTGGAGTAATAGTTGTATTATCTTTTCCTCTTTCAACCGTAATAATATTTCCAGATTTTGCCTTTACATATAATTCTTCACCTTCAAGATCAATATATGTGTTTGTTGTAATAGTATTGCCATCATTTACCGTAATAAGTAAATCTTCCTTGGAAATATCTTTTGTTAGATTTGTTATAACAATTCCAGTATAGTTTTTGATCGCTCTTGCTTCCGCCGAATAAACAACTTCTCTTGTAGGAGTATTTGTGGCATCTCCAGCAATGTAACTGATTGTTGTTTTCTTGATGATATCTTTTGTTGCAGATGGAACAGGTCCAAATAGATATGTTTTTACTGTAAATCTAAGAGTATGAATTAAAACTCTTCTTGTATTAAAGTCACCCTCATAATCATCCTGCATCGTAATATTTTCAAGAACGACTGGAACATCCCTTTTTTCATTAATAACATCAACTAACTCAACTGACATTGTGTATGCTGGTTGAAAATATGGTAAAATTTGTTCTACAATCTGCAAAGCATCATCATTTAATTTTGACATTATGCTTAGTTCAAACTGCATGTTATAAGGAACAGGCAGATAGACTTTCTTTGTTTCTTGACTGTTATCTACTTGTTTAGTTGTAAAAGTTTGAGTCGTTGTTGACTTTCTTGATGGGTCATATGTCAATCCAGTAAATTCAAATGACATTCTTGGCAAGGTCATTTGAACGGCTTTGCTTAGATCTGGGGATTGATTTAGTCTTGCCAGAAATTTTTGAGTTGGTCCATATGCCAAAGGAACTTTTATCACACTCACAACATCATCAGAATTGTCTTTATGCTTAATTGTGATGTTGTTGAATAGAGAACCGAAAGAAATAACAGTCCTCCTTAAAATTTCGTGATAAAAGTATTCAAACATGATAGTGACCTATTATAATCAAACTAATAACTAATATTTATGAAAGTTATGGCATTCCAAATGGATTCTTTTCGCTAAAATCAATTATTTTGTCTGCTTCAATCTCTATTTCTTTATTCGATGCATATCCGTCATCAACAGGATCAACATCAATAGAACGTAAATAATGAGATGCACTTGATGCTGCCCCAACAATATTTTCTCCTGCTATAAACTCTCCACTAACCTGAGACAGTTTTAGAATATTTGTAACAGAATTCCACGATTTAACTCTTCCAGTTACACCACTTTGAGAACCTGTGACCAGTTCATTGAATACAAAGTTTCCAGTAGAATTGAGTGATGGATTACCTATTTGAATTGTGGGGGTGGACGTAAATGCAATTCCTCCGTTCAGAATTTGAATTGAAGAAATTGTTCCTGCTGCGGAAACAATCGCAGTTGCAGCAACTGAGGTAATAACAGTCGAAATACCAGTAATTGTCACAGTTGGTGGAATTGTGTATCCAGAACCACCATTTGTAACTGTAATAATGCCAATTACTCCATTGGCAATTTCTGCAACACCAGTTGCTCCGCTACCACCTCCACCAATAAATCTCACTCCTGGTCTAGTTGTATAACCAAATCCAGCATTTGTAATTCGTACACTTTGAACAGATCTTGCATTTGGATTTGTGTTGTCGTTACATACAACAATACCTCCAATCATTTCTGCGACAGCTGTTGCTGTTTTTCCTCCTATCGGTGCAGTTGATATTCCTACCTGAGGAACACTTGTATATCCTCCTCCTCTGTTGGTAATAGTTATTCTTCTAACACCACCATTAACAATATTTGCAATTGCAGTTGCAGTAACTCCAACTCCAACCATTGTTAGACTTACCATGTTTCCAATTGGAGATTGCTCAGATTCCAAAGAGTCATCTCCGGTAATGAGACTATCAACCTCATCAATTCCAGTATCAATAAGTTCATCTTCATATCTGAACAGTTCACATCTTAGTTCATATGTATATAATCCTTGAAGTTGATAGAATGGTTTTTCATGCTCAACATATTTAATTTCAAATAGTCTTTCGCCCAGAGGAAAATAAATTAGATCTCCTTCTTTTGGTCTTGTTGATAATTTTATATTTTGTTTATTCTTAATTAAAGGAGAAATATAGTTTTTAAATCTTTCTCGAGAAATAATCAAAGTTATTTCATTCAGTGCTTGGATACCAAATTTTGACAAAATTGTTGGATTATCACTATAACCCTCATATGTGTTTACGTAAGCTTCTATTGGATATGCATTCTCAAAATTAGACTCAATAACTTCTCGTATTACAGTTCTTTCTGTAACATATGTTCGAGGTAGATAATAAACTTCCACGCCATACATTCTAAGTTGCTCATTAATCAGATCTTGAATGAGTCCTTGTTCTGATTTGGTTCCTTGAATGAAAAATGGATTAAGCATATGACTAACCAATCATATCTAATGGTGGAAGTTCATAAGTATTCGATATTTGTTCCATTATTAATTCAAGTTCTTTCTGTGCATCATCATATATTTGTCTCCCATTTAACTCAACTCCACCTGGAAGTTTAACCCCTTGGAATTTAATTAGATTTTGTCCCCACTGACGTTTAATGAGAGCAGTAAGATATCTTTTTAAGAAAGAATCATTCCAAACTCTTGAAAAATCGTTTGGATCTAATGCTCGATAGCAGTCTATAATTAAATAATCGCCAACCTTAACACTACCCCAATCAATATCTAAATACAATCTATCTTGCCTTTTATTAAATCTAATCATCTTTTCCGTTGTCAAAAGGAAATTCAAATCCTCCAAATATCTTTTTACCATAGCGTAAGTTAAAATTTCCATTGATCCCCAATAATAAATGTCATTAAGGAACAACTGATACTTAATACTAAACATATTATTTGTTGTAGTATTCGTACCATCAAAGTGATATATTTTTGTAATTCCGATTACAGAAGGTGGAATTTGTAGAAAATTACTATTTTCTTTATATGCAAAAGTAGTTGGAGTTCCGTCAATTATTGCTGTTGCGGATGTAGTTGCAATACCTACTGTTTTATTATTTCCAGGAGCCCTTCCTCTGTCAATATCATCTTGTGTTATTTGATATTTTAAGAAAGTTTGTGCAACACCATCAAAATGCCTTTCTTGAAAATATTGAACTGCATCATCAACCAGATCTTCTATTTGCTCGTCTGCAACGTTGATTTCAAGAACTGGTGCTCCCAACTGCCTTTTGCAGTAATCAATAAGTTCTTGTCGGGTAGATGGTTGTGCCATTAGAATTTAGATATGACTTCTTGTTGTTTAAGATAAAGTTTCACATACGACTTTACATAATTACGCAAAGTTTCAATATCATCTATACTATCTATATCCCTAGAAAGTTTTTCATATTCAAAAGACTTATTTAAGTCTTCTAAAGTAATTTTATTTGGATCCATTTGACAAATTCCTCAGTAAATTTTTTATTTCTTCAATATTATCTTTAATACTATTCATATCACTTTCTAAATTTTCAATTCTTTTGATTTCAAATTCCTTTGATTTTTTTAATCTCATGTAATTTTCATATTCGTTCATATCTGTGTTTAAAATAGCTTTTGATTTTTCATCTCTCACTAGATTTGGATGCCCCTCAACTTTTAAATAATCCATATCATGCCAAAGCAATAACTCTTAAATCTTTTAATCTTGGTGGGAATGCTTGATTTGTTCCAGATCCAATTATTTTAATGCTAAAAAACTTAAATGATGGTAAGTTTGATACAGTAAATTCATACTCATTGAAAGTTATTTGATTACTTTCAAACCCAAAAGCACCGCTCTTCACGACTTTTTTATCTGAGGTTCCATCACTTCTAGCATCTTGAACTACTATGTCTGCATTTGCTGTATTTGAATATCCTGGGAATGGATAATATATTGACTTTTCATTTGGATCATTCTTTACTGAATATAAAACTCTAAAGTCGCTAAAAACATTTACATAAGCACTGACAAGAACTTTCAACGAAGTTGCTGGAATTTCAAGTTGAATAGAATTTGTAGCATAAACAAAAGATGATGGGTCATCCTCAATAGTAGAAACTCTATTATCTGTCGCATAATTTTGAATGGGACTATTGATTCTATTGGAAACAAATATCATTGATGCCCTATCTAAATCGACAGCGGGGGATAAAAATCCATTTGAAGATTCTAATGTTAGGTTAACAACTAACGACTTGTTTCCAGGCAATGTAGTAAGTCTTTCAGTTTCATTAACTCTTGAGCATATTAGTCTTGGAGAATCAAAATAATTATTAGAGGTTAAGGATATTTGTTGGAATCCTTTATCTTCAAATGAATTTTCATTTCCATCAACACTAGTTCCAGAAACAGTCCTTACGTTAGCACTAATATTTGTTCCCTGAATGGCAAGTGTTTGAATGTTTGGTCTTGCAATTTCATATTGAATATTTTGCGTTGCATTAATAAAAGGACCACCCAGAGATTTTGATTCATTTGCATATAATTTTGGAAAAACGCTTCCAACACTTCTATCAACTTGACCATAAGGTAAAGTACTTGTTTTCCCATCTTGGGACATATCTAATTTTATATTATAATAATCAAAATCTATTGGATCTGGATCAGTAGAATCTTGTAAAGTATGTGTTGTATTAATTCTTCTCAAAGAAACTCCATTTAATTCGTACTTATAAACAGAAGTTCCGGAAGAATATGAGAACCCTAACGTTTGATCAATCTGTCTCGTAATACCTGTCAATGAATTTGCAGTCAAACCTTCATATGCAATAATTTCATTTCCAATCAAAATATATCCTGGATTAGTGCTACTTACTCCAACATTCTCAAATGTGGCAAAATTAATAGTATTGTCTACTAAAATATCGCCATTTGAATCTTTTCCATAATCTGATGTTAGTTTTATTGGCTTTATGTTAGTATAGACATTAGATATTCTGACTATATTTTCGCCAGCGTGCATCCCATGATTTCTGTGATTAACTTTAATGTTTAAACCATCAGTTACTGATTGAATACCATCAGTTGCGACTAAAACATTTCCGCCAACAGATGCATTTAGATCGGTTGATATACCTAAACTGTTAATATATCTAATTGTACTTCCTGTTCCCGTTATAAAATCTCCTTGAACATTATCTAAGACTAATTCATTTATTCCTCTTAAAGAAGAAATTGATAGTTGTAAATTTCTTCCCAGAGTTTGGGATCCTACTTGACTTGCGGTTAAAACATCACCAACTACATAACCAGTTCCCCCATTTAAAATGGTGGCAGAAGTAACTGATCCATTAGTAATTACTACGTTTGCTGTGGCATTTCTTCCATTTCCAGTTATACTGGTTAAAGCAACACCAACATAAGTTGCAACTTCGGATGACGGAGTGTATCCAATACCTGCATTTATAACTCTTAAAGTTCCTGTTGCAATTCCTGCTGATGCAACATAATTTCCTGTTGCATTACTTGCATATTGAAATACTGTATTTCCCAGTTGTAAATTATTATCTTGTACCGTAGTTCCTAACCCTACTCTTATTTTCTTTGAAACAAATTCCAGAGGATTATCATTTAATTTTGCAATTTGATTATTTCCTACTGACAATTCTGGATTATAAAAATTAAAATTGCCATTGCTTGTTTTAAAGTTTGCTCTGTATAATGTATACTTTAAATCTTCATATGGACTTTCATTCCAAGTCAGTGCATTTTGTGATTTAAATAATCCACCTAATGTTGGTTGTTTAGTGACCAAAATTTGTTTTGATTCTACCTGCGTTGCGGTAGAGACATCAATTTCTCCAAGTCTTGACACCCAAACGTTATATTCAAGAGAATTTGATAGTATTACTAATGCATGAAATTTTGATCCTTGCAAATAAACAGGAGATGGAAATGTAATTCTGGTTGGAGATCTTCCGTCCTCAGATGCAATAATATCTTTTGGATCAACAACAACTTCGCTAAAAGGATAAACCTTTTGTGTTGGCAACCCAAGTTCCATTGACCTGAGTTGAATTGTTACCGGAATAATTGGATCTTTTGTACTAAAATATAAATCAACCGAAGTTACAAAAACTCCCCTTTCATTTTCAACATAAAATGATTGTGCTAATGGATCTATAACTTTCATTTTACTTTTACTATTATTTTCTATTTATTTTGTTTTAAGTGGTCCAATTCTTCCTTTAATTCCTTTATTGCTTCTATTAAAATAGGTATTATCTGAATATAATCTACTTCCAAATACCCATCAGAACCAGTTTTTACAATCTCAGGAAATACTTTTTGTACTTCCTGAGCTATGACACCATATTCTGATCCGTTAACCCCAGTCAATTCTTTCATTTTATCGTTCCAGCTATAATGATATCCATTAATCTCACATAATTTATTCAAAATTGTCATTTTGATAAGTTAATAATCATATTTAGTGCGGAGTTGATTGCAGTTATATTCCTCTTTAAGCGGATATCGGATTTTTTGCCTCCGCCGCCGCCACCGCCGCCGCCACGACCGCCACCGCCACCGCCGCCACCGCCACCGCCACCGCCGCCGCCACCGCCGCCACGACCGCCACCAAACACGCCGCCACCGCTAGGTGGAGAAGAAGGTGGAGAACTTGGTTTTGCTGCTGGTGCTGGTGCAGGAGCTGGGGGATTTTTGACTGTGTGTTGTGGATTTGATTTAGCAAACGCTCTTGATGTTGGTGCGGATGTTGGTAGAGATAGTCGCGCCAACACAGCACCCGGACCAACTGTTGGCTCAGCTTTTCTGCCCGCCGTTCCCTTTTTATCTGTTCCTCCAACAATTGTTTTATCCCCCGCTGTAATCATAGTTTGATATCGTTTATCTCCTTTAAATGTCTCTTGTGCTGAGGTTTCTACCTTTGTTTTTACTCCATTTACATAAGTTTCATTGATAAGTTTCTTATTAATATCTTTTGAATACTGGGTATTATTAAACCACTCAACAGCAGAAGCAATATCAGATGGTGTTGATTTATTATTTACAAGAGCCTTAGCGTCTTTCTTGTTCATACCTGCTGCCATTAGATCTGTTATCAATCTCTTTTGATCTCCTTTACTCAGACCAGGTTTTCCTTTATTAAAATATGCTTCTCTTCTAGTATCTACTGGTACTGGTGGTGGGGGTTCTGGTCCAATAAAACCACCACCATTATCTACTGGTTCAGATGATGGTGCCCATCCACCACCACCTGAGGAAATATAAGGTGCATCTTGAGGTGCTTCATATCTAGGAGGTCTTGTAACAATAATGTTATCCTGAACAACATTAACTTTTCCTTCCGCTAAGAACTTTTCTTCCGCGCTAGTTGAATATGTGCCAAATATAGTAGAGTTTGTTCTACTAGATGTAAGTCTGAAAACCTTTGATCCACATTCAAACTTTGGATTTGCCGTGATATTTCCATCTGGAATAAAGAAAGATCCAAGAATAGCACCAGATTGATCAGTTATCAATCTAATATCACTAATTCTTGCCTCAGCTTTGCTGGTCAATCCTCTTAATTTCATTCCGACAGCGATATATCCTTCATATAAACCATTTGGTTGATTTGAAAGAGTATATGTATCAACATTAAGAATTGTTGAAGTGGCAGAGTATGAATCTGGAATATTAATATTTTGATTGTATGGATTTTTTACATAAACATCCGATGGATTATCGTAAGTTCCATACTTGTGATTTTGTTTAGCTACTCTGAAAAATATTTTAGGTGATGAAGTGCCGGGAGTATCAAAAGTTCCTATAACATCTTCTCCGACTTGAAAAACTCCACTAGTCATTGTTATTTCAAGAAGTTTTGGAACAATAAATTTATTGACATCTATTCCGCCGAAGAATGAATAAACTCTTGTTAGTGGTTTTAATCTTTTTGCAATAAATTCAATATTTCTTGATCTCATAAAAGGTATTAGTTTTGTATCTAATACCTTTGTGCCCATAGAACCATTTCCAGCCCATGCAGATTCATGACTATTCCAAGTTATTGGCGAGAATCCAGATTGTTGATTAATATCAAATTGACCCAAAGACTCAATAAAGTTTGATTCAACTAATAGTGTATTTGCAGACAATCTAACTTGATCTACCCATACATCAGATGATGGGAATAGTTGTATTGTTCCGTTATAAAAATCTTCTGCATATGGATTTACATTTACTGCTCTAGATGCATATGGTTGATCTAGCAAAAGAACTTGGTCATAATCCAAAGTGACAAGTTGCCCTGTTCTCTTTACTCCTGTTCCAATTAAACTAGTATCAGTTCTAGGATCTGCTAGTGTGTTAACTGAATTACCAATACCGAGTAAGGAATTTGTTCCAAGAAGTAAATCAACTGAGGTTGTATAATGAGTTGGTCTAAGTTCTAAATTATTGATGTCAACGGAGTTTTTAACGATAGTGGATTTATCTTGTCTTTCTGTTGTAGAAAAATTGTCTACAAAAAATCCAGACTTAAATCTGTTTATACCATTTGAATCAGTTACATTAAACGTAGCAGTGTTAGTTTCTAACAATGACAACGATGTATAATATTCTAATGTTTCTATCCTATCTTCAAGTCTGCTTATATCCGCCATCGTATATCTCTTATGCTCTCTCATTTGAATATCAACTTCATTGATATTGCAAATATATGGAGGAAGATATGCTGTTGCTACATCTAAAACAGTGTCATTTATAAAAGGAATTTGTGGATTTTCATCAGGAATTCCAGTTACTAGTTGGAAAAATCCTGTTTTGTCCAGAACAATCTTATCAATTCTTGGTAAATAGAACGAATAAGATAAAAGTATTGATTCATCCGAAGCTAAAATATTTCTAGCAGAGTTACCTGACGCAGTAAATGATCTAGACAAGAATTCAAATGGAGATCTTGAATTTACTGTTGGTGAAATTGGCGATACCCTTGGTCTAACATCAATAATATCAGTGTTTCCAACAGTATCATATACACTTTTAATTGAACAATAATCGAACTGCTCATAAGAATTTGCAGTGGTTAAATCTCCTGTATCTGAATCTGAAAAACTTGCAGATTCAAAAACAATTTTTAATTTTCTAGTTGGTTCCTTTGAGTTTTTATTTCTAATTAGTTTCGAATAGTCATATATGGTTTCTTTTTGATTTGCATCTAATGCAAATGACGAACTTATGTTCGTATCACCTTCATCAATCAATGAAATAAATGCAGTGATTTTAGACTCTCTAAAAGTTATCTTTTCTCCCGCAATAAAGTTATTTGAGTTTAGATAACTAAACTCTACCTTCAAATCATTAATTTTTTCAGTATAAACTCCAATCGCTTGGCTAGTTTCTCCGATAAATTCTTCCCCGAGTAGAAGATCTCCTGTTTTATTAGTTGGTCCACTTAAAGAAGTTAATACTAGCGATGGTAGAGTTGGATCATTGGTATCTGTTGTCTCATAAACTGCATAAACTCCCATAACGTCGGGAACAAGTAGACAAATTTCTTCATCTTGAACTCTCGTTCCATATGGATAATTTCCATAAGATAATCCATCATTTAAGGTAGTTGATCCTATTCCAGATGAAGAATTTCTTGATTTGTCGATTATAAGTGTTCTTATTCTATTTTTATTTTTAATTTTTGATTTTACATTAGTCTTTCTCAAAGTTGCAATTAACTTGGCATTGCCACTTCCGGAAAGACCATTAATCGTTAGAGTTTTTGATCCATTTGTAAAAGAAAACTCATCTTGACTTAAAGACTCTACTAATCCACTTTCTCCAACCAATACATACCTTTCTTCGTCAAATGGAAGAAATGTTTCGTCTGGACCTGCATTTATTGCCCCAGTAGAATTAGAAGTAATAACTACATCAAATTGTCTTCTGATTATTAAATTGGAATCCGTTAAGTCTACACTTGCTACATAACTTTTAGGTAGTCTAGTATACAGTGAATTATCAGGTGATTCTTGTAAACTTGTTGATACAATTCTAAAATCTGATGGAGTAATTGCAGTTGTAGGTAAAGCTCCATCACATACACCAGTAACAGAAGTTACTCCAGCTATTGTTATTGATCTATCCGATACTGATTGAATTCTTGCAAATGTAACAGTAGATAATCCAGAAATGCTTGTAGATTGATTTGAAAAAGCAACTAAATTTCCAACAGTAGCAATCCCAACAAAAAATGCACTGGTAGAGGTGACGGTGCTTATTCCAAGTGTAGCATCAGCCGCAGTTATTCTAACTTGACCTACTGGTATAGAAGTTTTTTGGATGGTATCAGCAGTAAAAGTATATGCTGTCCCTACTATTCCATATATGGATTTTACATCGCTAGTTCCGTATGATCTAATTGTTCTAATAACCCTAGTATTTTCTACGCCATCAAATATTAATTTTTCTCCAAGAGAAAATTTTCCTTTTGAATCATAAACAGTCAATGCTGTTCCAGCAGATACATTATATCTAAGAAATCCAATAGCACCACTCTCCTTTCCTCTAATATGGGTTGGAGTTGTTAATGTTATGGGTTCATTTAAAGTTATATTTGTATATGTTTGGACATCATAAAGAGAAATATCCCATTCATTTTCATTTGGATTTGATGTAGAATATGATCCAGATTCTAATGCAAAATCATAAACACGAGCAACTCCAATTTCATTACCCGGTGGAGTTGTTTGAGAGGTTCCTACTCTAGAATCTCGGAGACTTACAAAATAAGTTGAAGCGGTGCTTACAATTGGGGACCCATGAACTCTATTAAGAGTAAATGTAGACCCGGAAAAATAATTTATGCTTTGATTTTCTAATGTTTTTGTAGTTCTTGTTTTTGGAAAATCTAAAAATACAGGACTTACGGTTTCAACTTCAAATCCTCGAACATAAGCCTTCATTGGAGAAATATTATATGTTCCAACTTCATCGCTTGCTGGAATTTGTGCATCATATGTTAATTGCCCTTCACTAAATATTCCATCATTTCCTCTTAAATCATTTAAAGTTTCTTGTGCCTTAATAATTGGGGGATCAATATAATAGTCTCCCGATTCATCATATGTTCTTCTCGCAAATTCTTGAGCTACTATATTATATGAGGTATTCTTTGTTATACTTGCAATTTCACCGTCTCTAATTTCAATTAATTGAATAAAATTTTCTGCATCAACAGTTTCTAATGGCAGTACTTCTAACTTTGTAGTAATGCTAAGTCTATCTGCACCCGGAGCAGCAAAATTGGAAAATCCTTGGGCATTATCATACAAATCTTCATCTTCAAAAGCATTTACAATTCTTTCAAAAACTCTAAAACCTACTTTTGCACTTGATATATTAGAATATGGGTTAATATATGCCCTAGAATCTGGAACATTTACAAAAGTTCCTCTAATAAAATAAACTCCTTCTTGCAATAAAACTGCTGATCCTTTTGATGTACTTGCATTTGCAACAGTAGTAGCAAATGCTTCTCCCGTTCCTAAAATTATAGGTGGTTTTTCTATTTGTTTAAATGTATTAACATCAACTTCAAATTTTAATTGAGTTACATCTTCATCAACTACTAAATTTTCCCCATCATAAAAAGTTTTATCCGAATTATTTTGTGAATCGGACGATAAATATCTGACAAAAATTGTTACATTATCAATACCAGGTCCTACTGGTAAAAAGTCTTCAATTACAGCAGTAATGCCACTTCTTTCGCCTCTTATTCTTTTCTTGACTAATACACTCAAATAAAAATCTGATGATATTCCACCGAATGTATTTTCCAGTTTAACACTATTGAGATCATTTTTATATGTTACATTACCGGGAATAACAACAGATCCCTCTTTAAAAAAATGAGTTCCAAATTTTTCAATTTGGTTTTGTAATATTGATTGTAAAGTTGTTAACTCTCTTGCCTGAACAGGATATCCTGGTTTAAAAAGAACTTTATGATATGATTCATCTTCATCAAAATCGTCAAAATAGGGGGAGACGTTAAGGTTCGTTTCTTGTGGCATGAGTCTTTAGAATTGCAAAATAACTTTAATATCTTCTTTTTGATTTGCAGACCTTGTTATCGAAGGTCTATTGTCAATATAAATTATATTGCCAGAATATTTTTTAACTTCTGGATTTGAAAGTCCATTGGCAAATAATTGGCCAAGATAGTATGTTCTACTATTTATTGTGGTAGATACACCAGAAAAACTTGTTCCTATCTGTAAAGTTAAAGACCCACCAACTACGTTTATAGAACCTCCATTAGATGGAAATGCTGTAAATCTATTAACATTAAATCCATATATTGGGGATGAATTTTGCGTTCCATTACTATTAAATCCAACCAAAGATTTATCTTGCCAATATTTTAAAACACCTGTTGTTTGATCATAAGAAACTACTCTACCAACAGCAGTTGACCCTATTCCAATCGTTTGCGTAATTCTAGAATCGGGAGTAAAAACAGCCGAACTATAACCAGACCCAACTAATCGAATTGCATAAAGTGCGCTGGCTTTGTCGCTTGTTAATTGTGAAGATGATCCAAAACTTTCTGGATTTTCAACGATTCCAATTCTAGATATTTGATTACCTGTAATAAAATCGGGATTTTCAATATCATTTTCTATTCTAGAAAAAATAAGAACATTATATGCACCTAGTTCTCTATAAATGTCATATCCATGTCCACCTTTGGGTGGAATTGTGACATCAAAAATTGGAGAAGTTGATCCTGTTGGAACTCCCCCAGCAACTAAATCTACTGTTCCATACGTATAATTAGAACCTCCGTTAGAGACAGTTATTGAATCTACTTTTGATTCATTGTTTATTACAATTGTTGCCTCTGCTCCCTGCCCATCTCCCTTAATAGGAACTCTTGTATAAGTTCTATTTGCTGTTCCTAGTCCAACTCCACGATTTTTTATTGTTACTATTTTTAATTGACCACTAGTTGCTGCATTATTTCTTATTGCTGAATTTTCTAAACTAGTATCCCAATTTTTTGGAACAGGAATATAATTTGTTGAGTCAAACTTTACAATTTCGCTTGGTTTAATTGTGTATAAGTATTTCCAAATATATCCATCTCCACTATCACCAGCTGCTCTGGGTTCTAGATCTACAAATGTTGGTTGGTCTAGTGAAGGTCTACCAGATGGGTTTCCTGGATCAGTTCCATTTTGCAAACAAATATAAACTTTAAAGTCATCATTAATTACAAAGTAATTTGCGAGATATAAATTAGTTGCTTCTGATGGTTTTGATGTGTTTGTTCTACTTATATCATGACGATACATATCATATGTTATGCCAGATGTCCAAGTATTTTTTCTTACAACTTGATTAACATTGCCAGCAGGAATTTTTTTAAGGGCTACCATAGTGTCCCAATAATCATTTTCTTGCTCAAAACTATCTTTAGGTGCAGGAGGATTTGCATCCCAGGTTGAAGAATAATCAGTAGCGTTCGGCAACCCAACAAAAGAATAATAATTATTAGTATCTGAGGTTGCAGCCGCTACAAAATTCTTAGCGTTTAAAATTCTAAGTTGATCAGTTATAATTGCAGACATTTTGCGATTTTTTATCTATTTATTAATTATAATTTGAATATTTAAGAGGGTTAAATCTTTCAACGATTGGAGAAGTAGAAATTCCCAGTAGTCCATTATTATAATAAGTAAAGTTTTTGGGATTTGGTCTAGATGGTGCAGAAATTCTACCCCAACTATACTCTCCAAAGAAACTACTATAACCAATTCCACTGAGTCCGTTGTAATCACTAACACTGACAGTTACTTTTGCAACATAAGTTACTCCAAATCCGGAAACACTTGTTTGTGCAATTGAAACTTTGGATGCATAATAGACATTATCTAGGAATGAACTTCCAATGCTTACAATAGAACCATCAGATCTTAGTGAAGTAACTCCACTGCCAACATTTGAATTATAAACAACAAAATAATATCCAGTTTGAATTCCACTTACTGTCAGTGCAGTACCAACAATAGAGGTATCTCTTAGGAAAGAATCTTGTGGTATTACAAGATCAAAAATAATTCCTGTTGATGCTACTCCAACAGTAGTTGTTGAAATTCCAGAAATAATTCCAAAATCACCGCTGTAAGAAATTGATAATATGTCTTCTATAAAATATGAAGATCTTGGAAAATCTATCAAAACTGATGGTGGAGTTGAAGAAGTATATCCAGTTCCAGGGAAAGATACCTGAATAGAAGTTACAGATCCATCAAATATAGTTGAGGTTGCTAATGCTCTTTGTGTAGATCCAAGACCAACTGGATTACCAACAATAACAGTTGGTGCAGATGTATATCCAAGTCCAGAATTTGTAATTGAAATTGAGGAAATAGTCCCTGCAATCGATACGATTGCAGTTGCTGATGCTCCCACAATATTTTCTTGTGAAACTAATCTAATTCTGTTTTGTCCCGAATAATTTTCTTTATTACTATCAAAGAAAGTTTTTACACTTTCAACAAAAATTATCGTCGAGGCAGATCCAACTGTCTGTATAATCCTTGTATTTGGATAAATCAATGGTTCATATAAAACTCTATCTTTTCCAACCTCTTTTCCATTAATGAATAAATCGTCAGTTTGTTTGCACCAAATTATAGGACGTACATATGCTTGATCATCAGATAAACCTGGACTCTTATATGGATTAGTTTTTAGAGTATCGATTGAAATAATATCAGTGACAAGTCTATCATTTTGTTTATAAGAAATGTTGTCATCATTCAATCTTACAATATCTCCTGGTTTAATAGTTTCTAATATGTCAACATTAGTGACATCGACAGAAGAAGTTCCCTGGTAGAAGAGTAATTTTGATTTATCTCCTGATTTTGGAGCTTCTGTAAAATCGATAAAACTGCCACCATCAAATATGTAACCCTCTCCGGGAACTTGTAAAATATCATTAATAAAGACTAAAAGGGTTGATTCAACATCAATATTAGAACCAGATCTTGATCTAATAGATCTTGGGGATCCATTGGAAGTAATTTGGAAAGACTTTTTGATACCATCAAATAAGTTGTCAAATGAATCTAAGACAAGAAGATTTCCGAATGTCCATCCTGAGAATGTATCTGAGAATGTTCTATCAACTGTAATATTGAATTCACTGTATGATAAAGAGGTGTTCGTTGGTATTCCAACAGTTCCACCTACCCCAACAGTTAAAATTTCTCCTTGACCATATCCATACCCAAAATTTGTGATTTCAAAGTCTATGACACTTGATCCCTGACCAACTACAACATTTACTCTTGCACCAGTACCAATTCCAATTCCTTGATTTAAAGAGCTATAAACTAATGGTAGATTAAAATAATTTAAAGGATCGTCAAAAACTACAAAGGGTGGATTTGATGTTGTATATCCTGTTCCTGGATTTGTAATTGCAACGCTTACAACATTTCCATCGGAGATTGTTGCTGTTCCAACATATGTAATTTGTACATTTTCCAGATTTTCTGTTTTTACTCCAACTTTAACAACTTGTAAACCTGATCTGTATCCTGACCCACTGTTTCCTATACTAATAGATGCTACTGTTCCTAATCCAGAAATAATAGCAGTTCCACCAGCTGCTACAATTGGTTGATACCCAAATCCTTTCGATGCTCCAACGGAAACAATTATTCCACCGCGAGGTAAGTTATTGTTGTTTACATCATATGATGTAGTAGATATGAATCCACTGAATTGAATGCTTGTTATACCAGAATTTTCTCTGAGAACATAATCACTAACAAAACTAACTGGAGCATCAAGTTTCTTTGGACCTTGGAAAACTTGATTTACTAAAATAATAGCATTATCTGTCGAAATTCCTGTTATATTTTGTCCATTTGATTTTAAAATAAATGAAGTTGAATATCCGGTAAATTGTGGTGAGATATCATTGAAAATATAGTTATTAGTATATGGTTCTTTATCAGTATCTGGTATACCAGATCTTATAAAACTCCTACCACTAAAATTAGAATATGTGCTTATTCCCAAATAATCGATATTATTTGGTCCATCAGTAAATGTTCCAATTGGAACTAATCCATATGGAGCAGTAACAAAGTTTATTGTATTGTCAATTATATTATAATCACCCTCAATTTTCTTAACAAGAGATCCATTGGCATGAGAAGATATTCCTGTTCCCATCCATGGACGTTTTACTAAGAAAACATTAGTACTACCAAATCCAACAGCATCAACTTTCATAATCTCATTATTAATTTCAATCAAATCTCCACTGAAGAAAGAAGTGATTCCAGAAACTGTTATTATTTGATCAATAGACGAAATTTCTTTCAGTAAAATAGAAGTCAATGCTGATGATACAACAGGTGATTGTATTACATTATCGATCGATATCAGAACTTTTGTATTTTGTTTTTTAGAAGTTAATGCATGAGATGTGCCAATTCCAACAGATGAAATAATAAGAGGTATTGGAACAGTTTTAAGAGCATTTTCTGCTGATGATGCTAATCTTATTGCCGCATCGGTAACTTTTATGACATATACAGTTTGAGGCAACTTATCAGTTGTTCCCACTCCAACTATTGTTTCTGTTGAAATACCAATAGATTGTGAAGTTCCTTGTCCGGAATGGGTATACCTCAATTCTTCGCCAGTTACAAAATAATGGTTGGGAATTTTAATAAGGTTATTTGTCAAATCAACAACGGTTGAAGAATTTCCTAAAATATTTCTTCTGAATATTGGAAGTCCTTTATGTGTTAACTCAAAAATTCTTCTTATATCAGATTCTGTTCCATCATAAGTTCCGCTTCCTGTATCAATTAAAGCATTTGTAAAATCAATTAATTCTGTAAGATTTTCATCAAAAAATCTTAGTGAATTTTGGAAAACTCTTACTTCAACATTTGAATTTGCTATTGGAGTAAATGTTAATTTTGTTTTTCCACCAGAAATGCTAGCATCAAAATTTCCAATATTTGAAGATGTGTGCAAAATACCAAATTCAGTTATTGATGGTGTTGTTCCATCATCCACAACAATAATTTCAGATATTTGATATTGATTATTTGTAGTATCTTCTACACTTGCAATATAATAAGCTGCCGAATAAGTATTTTCATACTCGGAAACTACTGTGGGTGTTGGTGATGTTGAAGAAGCAATAGAAGTTATTGCTGATTCTAGTTTGCCAGTTCTCAGAGTTGTTGAAGAAATTCCTGATGATGAGGTATTTGCTATTGAAACCAAAATTGAATTGACATGATAAGATGTAGATAATCCTACATTTGGAGTAAAATCTAACTTTACCTCCGACCCCGAAAGATATGCACTATAAGTTCCTATCCCACTTGATCCAAGTGGGGATAAAATATTAGTAGATAGTTGTCCATATTCTAGAATATTAGCAGATGATCCATCGTGAATAATAGTAAGTTCATCATATTCGAAATAAGAATTATCTATCGCTGCATATTGAACAATAATTTTTGATGCTCTATATGTGGAAGCAAAGCTGACTAAATTAGTTGTTGTGCTAAATCCCACTGGAATTGTTTTGATGCTACTGTTTATTTTTACAGTATCTCCTAGATTGATAGTGCCTATTCCAGAGACAGTATTCTTTATATCATATGAGAATAGATTTATACTATAATCATTTGCTTGGAATTTTGTTGGATAGAATAAAAGTTGCCCTTCACTTCCACTAATGATAAAATCAAATGAACCAAGATCATTTGCGGTTTCAACTCTTCCATATTGATTTAAGAATCCAAAAAGATCATTATGCAACAGTGTAGTAACACTTATTTGTTTTTCTCCAGTGAATCTTCTATCTACAATATATGATATGTATTTTTTAGATCTTACAGTTGATAGATCAAACGAATCTACTGCACTAAAAGGAGTTGGCCTTGGATTACTATTAAATCTGCTGCTAATGTCATCAATTACTAAAACTCTATTTCCAACAGATTCAAAATAATCTTGAATTGAAGATGAATTTAATATTATTTCATCTGAAATAATATCAGATCCTATTGTCAATTTGTTTTCTCTTGCAAGATCGAAGTCATTAACACAGTTTAATCCAACAACATTAATAATATCCGCAGTTGCAGTGAAATCTCCCAAGTTTTGTTCGGTTGATATTCCACTAAAAGATGCGTCATTTGATTCAATGATTAAATTTGAGAATTTTTTAAATCCTGCAGTGTGGTTCATTGAACTGACAGGATCTTTCCAATCTTCATACTCAATTTTTGATTTTAAAGAGTATGAAAAATATTGATAATAATCACTATCGTGTATTCTTTGGTAATCATTATTTAAAAATCCAGACTCTAAGTTCCAACCCCTCTTAACTAATGATGTTGCAGAAATATTATAGTCAGCATCATTTGAGAAAACTAATTCAATTGAGCATTTTGTTTTTGATGAAGATCCTACTAATATATCACCAGATTTAAAATCTTGAGTTGTAGAAACTACCAATATATCATTATCAAAATACCATTTTTCAACTGTGCCACTTGCAGTTTCGGTAGAAACTATTTCTCCAATTCTAAGTTCATTTTTTTTCAACTTAACATCAAATATTGGGAAAAACTTTTGTGGAGTAATTCTTCCCGCAGAAAGAGATAAATTAAATACTCCTGGATTTTCTCCAGATGATAGATATTCTCCTAGACTATAAGTTACAGTTCCATTTGCTCCACCAATATTTGGATCTATTGCCTTCAAGGTAAACAAAGCATATCCATATGAAGAGGAATTATATCCTTTTGCTGAGGTTGAAAATCCAACTCTAGTGTTTTCAATAATTACTTTATCACCAACCGAAAATGGATAATCATTAGAAGAACTATAACTTACTGCTAATCCAACAGTAACTTCTTTTGTTGATTCATTATAAGATATTGAATTAATTCCAACACCATTTGGATTATTGATTGGTATAATTTCTGGAATTGAATTACTAATTCCACCTGTATTTTTTAAGATAGTAACTTCTTTATCTCCAAGTTTATATCTTAGATCAACATCGGAAACAATTTGTTTTGTAATCGAATCTATGACAATTAGATCCGGAGATATGTTATATTGTTTTCCTATTGAAGAAATACCTATTCTTTCAAATGATGATGTTGTTTTTAATTTTAAAACTTGTGGAATTTTTGCAATAGGTCTTATTGATGGATCCGATGAGTACTCAAATCCAATATCGAGTATCTCCGTTAAAGAAATTCTTCCTACGGTAGATCCTGATGGTTCTATTACAGCGCCAGATCCATCTAAGGAATCTATTCTTACGATAGCAGGCAAACTTTCATATCCATATCCACCAGAATTTATTCTAATACTAGAAATTCCACCCGATGCTGTTAAAGAATTTGTTGTATATGAAAGCGTAGCTTCTGAATCCGTGTATGATAACTTTTCTGGTTTATTAAAAATAGTATATGAAAATGTAGTTGATCCGATTCCTGAAATTGAATGTCTACCACTATAAATACTTGGATTTACAAGTATTTTATTATTATCTAAAATATTTTCAGAATCAGATATTATTTCTAGTTTTGTAATATTATTTGTATCATAATCAACGGGAGTCAGTTGATAATAAAGTGTATTTGGAACATCATTTGAAAGATTGATTGTAACAGTAGCATTTGCATCTACTCCCAATATACCATTTCTAATAATATTTAATTCACCAGTCTTTTTTCTAGAATCAAAAGTAGTATCAAAAGAAGAATCTGTGTATATATCAAATTTAAATGCTGGATACTTATTAAAACTTATATTATATGATAAAGATGAATCTGATACATCAAAAATAATTTGCTGATTTCTGGTTCCTGTAATTGGAGGATTTACAAGCGATAATGTTCCAGAGGAAACACTAGTTATATTAACATAATTCGGATCGCTTAATGTCGAATCATAATAAGTTTTTGCTAGTCTTAATCTATTATTATCTACTTTTACAACAAAATAAATTTCTCCATTTTCAAGACCACCGGCAGGGGAAGATGAAGTATGAATAACTTTTTGTCCGGTAATATACCCATGAGAAAGAATTTGAATCGTGTCATTAGAAGCATCTACATCTCCGGATATAAATGATTTTGGATCAATGACCATTCTTCTATTGTAATCATCATATTTGATAACATAAGTAGTAGATATTCCAGACAAACAAGAAATATTTACGATATCGTTAACATTTAACCCATGAGTCTCAGCAGTGGAAACTGTAACTAAATTTTTATTAACTTCTCCAACTACAATATCTTTATAGTTTGTTGTAAAACTATGAATTTCTCCAAGTCCAGGATCTGTAAAATATAAAATTTCTGTGGTAACAGAACTGTTTATACCCACAAAAATACCAGTAGAACCTACTCCAACCTGATTTGTTGCTATTCCAATTAAACTATCGTTTACTTTGGCTACATAAACAATCTGATCATCTACTAATTGGAAAGTTGATATTCCATTTGTAGACGCTGTTATTGGATTACCACCATTTGATGAGTAAATTAATTCATCTCCCGTAGATAAATTATGATTTGGCAAGTATATTGTTCTAGTTGGGATGAAGAGAGATGATGCACCAACTCCTGGATTTGAGAAAAATAAAGTTGCACCTATTCCTATTCCTGATGTTGTTCCAATTCCAATAGATTCTGGGGGATTAAAATAAATCTCTTTATTATATTTTGTTGATTTTAAATCAATTCTTGGATTATAAGAAACTGTAAATTTTCTAGAATCTTCATATATTAAAGATGATACTGTATGAGAAGATCCAGTTGACCCTTCATATTCTCTTAAAACTCTTATTCTTGATGATTCACGATCAATATTTAATACTTTTAATTTCTCAGAATCTATTTTTAAAACATCATTTTCTCTAATATTAGGAAAATCGAGAGGACCAAAAACACTGAAATAAGTTACTATACCAGTAGATCCTGTTGTTCCAACTCCAACAGAAAGTAAAAAGGTCTCAGATCTAACACCAACAACATTATTTCCATTTAGATTTGAGGTAGAAGTGTTTAATCCTGTAATTATAACATTATTAGATGGAATAGAAAGATTGTGTGGTGATGTAGCAAACCCAATAATACCTTGTGGATTTGAAATAAATTCAACTCCACTAATGGAAACCGAGTTAACACTGATGTTTCTTATTTGTTTTCCGTTTAGTAAGTTAACCTCAGCTGATACTCCCTGTCCCCCAGATTTTGAATTGTCAAAAATAACTTTATTTCCAATTTTATAGTTGAATCCCCCGGTTTTAATACCAATAGAATCCACAATTCCTGGTTTTACATACCTTACAATAGAATTTTGTCTCTTAATATTATTTGAATTTACTATAAAGTCATATCCACTATTTTTATCCAATAAATTATATGGAGTAGTGTTTCTAAAAAATGTAGTATTTTTCAGATCAATATTATCTTGATTTGACAGAGGAGAAAAATTATACTGATTTGGTTTTGATTTGTAACTGTTACCAATAAAGTATGGAAAAACTGGTTTTCTATAATTTCTAAAAGGTGGAGATGATTCAACGCCAGACCCATCAATAGTTGCAAAATAAGCATAAACTCCATTTGGAAATTCCGGAGTTACACAAAATCTACCATTGTACTCATCTAAGTCTCCTCTTGACCTGTATGAGTAGTCTTCGACAAAAAATCCCTCTGGAAAAATTGAAGTTGATGGTCTATTTGGTTTTAAAGATAGGTAATATCCAGATTCTATTGGTTTTACAGATCCTCCATTTATTGTTGAATATCCATATGGTCCATATATTGGATTGCCGTCATATGCCCACCCAATAATTGGTGAATGTGTATTTGAAAGAGATTCTTTTCCATTTTCTATCTTTAAGTCAGGTAAATATGAAATTTGACCATTTATAACTTCACGGGAAAAAATAGTTTGTCTTAATTTTCTTGGAGCATATAGATGTGTATATTGTAACCCATAATTTGAATTGATCCCAGTATCAATTATTCCATCATCATCTGTAATTTGATTGCTTTGAATATTTCTTTCAACCAAATTCACAGTCCATTTTTGGGGGACAGATTTAAATTCTGCGCCTGTTCCAGAGGAAACAACATTAATTAATGCAGTATCATACCCAACTCCACCATTTATAACCTTTACTTCTGTTAAAGATCCATTTGAAATAATGGGAGTTAGTTTTGCTCCAATTCCAGGACCAGAAACAATTAAAGTTGGTGGAGAATTGTAACCAGATCCAGGATTTGTGATTAAAACTTGTACTATTTTTCCATTCGATAAAACTGGAATTACCTCAGCACCTTGACCACTTTTGAGTGTTATTGAGGCTTGTCTATTAAAGTTTAGAATTTTTTCAGATCCATAATTAGTTCCACCAGACTCTAAAAATACAGATTTAATTTGTCCCCTTACAATTGGTTGTAAAACAGCTTGATAATCTGTTCCCGATGGAGAGAAGACTCCTATTTTTCCACTAATCGATACATTAATTTGTGGATAGTTAAAAATATGATTTCCTGTTCCTTTACCTGAGAGATTAACATACTGTTTATTTTTAAAATAGAAATCTAGGGAAGTTGATACACCAACAATAGCTGACCCTATTCCAATAGTGCTTGATGTTCCAACATTAGATAGTTTAAAGGAATTTTCATCAAGAGAAGTTACAAAATAAGATTTTCCATTTTGCAACCCACCAATTTCACTGCCGGTTGTGGAATAAACAATTATATCTCCCGTTGAATATCCATGGTTTTTTGCTTCAATTATATTTGAAAATGTATTAATTCCTACTGGACTTATTGAAATTTTTCTATTCTTATACTTTGTTCCTTTATTAGTTAGTATAACAGAAGAAATCTTTTTCTTTAATTGAACCGAAATAAGTCTATGATTACCAACACCATATGAGGTGAGATTTATTGGATTTGTATTTGTAAGTGCATCATTTGCATTAGTATGAATTTTTATCTGCTTTTCTGTTTGCGTTGAGATATAATAAGTGGAATTTGTGCTCAATCCACCAACAGACTGTTGACCTTCTGGGTCATAGATAACTACTTCACCATTTCTAAATTTGTGGTTATTTGAAAATGTAATTGTGTCATTGGTGAGATTAACATCTCCGAAAGATGTTGCATTAAAAGAAACAGCATGACTAAAATCAATGAGTTGAGCCTTTGCTTGAACTCCCGACCCAGAACCACCAGTAACACTAATTACAGGTTCTGTTATGTAATCAAAACCACCATCAATAACTTGTATTTCTTCAAACTCCCCTTCAACTTCACAAAATCCAGTTGCTCCAAATCCAACAGGGTCTGATATTGAAAGAATGGGAGGATTTATAACATCATAATTTGATCCAGGAGATAAAACATTTATCTCCTCCAATGGTCCATAAAAAAGACTGTCTCTTGATTTATAATTTAATATTTCAACTCCATTAACTAAAATTCCTATCGGTCCTGGGGAGGTCTCAGTAGAATTTGACGCAATTTCTGGCGATAAAATATTTCTTACTAATTTTTGATTATCAAGAGTTTGGTTATAAAAATCATTAAAAACTAATTTATTATTTGTGACAGTAGCATTAAATGAAATAAATTTGTCTTCGTAAAGGTTAGATCTACTTCTAGATAAATTAATTGTTGTTGAATTTACTCTATTGACAAAATAAATTTGATCTTGAATACCTAGACTATTAGAGACTGACTCTGCAGAATAAAAAACAGCATCTCCTGTATAGAATCCATGATTTCCGATTACTAAATCTACACCATTAAAGAATCCGGAGAAAGTTACAGACCTATCTTTTACCAATAATGACTGATTCAAGTAACTTGGTAGAGAAGATGAAGTTACATAAAAAGAGTTTTTTCCATCTTGATATGTATTCTGTACATTAGTGCTGTAAATATTAGATGATGAAAAATTTAAAGCATTTGTCTTGGATATTAATTTTTGAACCTTATATTTTTTGTTTACGTCAATTTGTCCTTGATCTGCAATAATGAAAGATTTTTGATTTAAAACTTCAACTACCGAAGATACTACTTCGGTACTATCGGTGAAAATTAACTTTACACTATCCCCAACATATATGCTATGATTATCTATTGTTACAATTCTATAAGAAAAATTTACTAAATCTGTTAATGTTAGAGTGTCAATATCATATGTTGTGGCAATATTAAAAATCCAGTTATTTGCTCTTACATCATTAGAATCTTTTCCAATAGTTTTTATTTGAATAGACTCTCCTTCATCATGATACTTGGTATCAACACCATAATTTAAATTAGATAAAACTCCGGTGACTCTTACTTTAACAACGTCTGATCCAACAAATCCATAGGCATATGAATTAATTCTAATATTTTGCCCAGAAATTAACTCCTGATCTATTCCAGTACATCCATAAAATTGTGTGTATGACTTTGATGTGTATGAAATGGTAAGAGATGTTCCGTTAGATAAATCTGCAACTAAAAATCCAGAATTTGGAAATCCTATTGTAGAATCAACATCTATAACATCTGATCCAATTGAGCAAGATGTAACTAATTTTGTTTGTGAGTGAATAGAAAAATCAGAACGTTGAGAATCTTTTTCTAAATCTACATTGGGATCATAATCTAAACTAATAGCATAATAATCTTTTCCACCCCTAGATACTTTCTCAACATTATTAACCGATCCAAAAGTCGATTTAAAATAAGAATCTTCATCTTGATAAAGAGTTCTGTTGAGAAGATCAAAAGGATTACCTTCAATTTCTTCTACAATCAAATCTTTTGTAATTCTATATTGTGCATCCGATGGAGTAAACAAATAATCTCTTGGTTTAATTACCTCAACATCTTCTCCATATAAAGATCTAAAAAGAATTTCAAAGGATTGGTCGGTCCCTTTTGAAGAATAAAAGTCCTTCGCTTGCTTTATAAAAAGACTCTGATTTAAATTTGAAAATAAATCTCTTTCATCAAATCCTGGCGAAAATTGTTTTTTTACTTTTTTATAAAATTCTTTTAAAAATAAAATACTTAAATTCAAAACAGAAGAACCATTCACATGTTCTTCTCTTGCTGATGTTGTAAAAATCAAATTATCTGGTTTTAATGGATTTTGGTGAGAAATTACCCCACTAAATCCTCTAACACATTCATTAAATGAAGTATTGGTTTTGGATTTGTACGTAATAATTTCGGACCCAATTTTTAATAATCCATAAGAATCCGGAAATCCTTTTGTCGATTGTACATTTATTGTGGCATCGCCAAGATTAATTTCAGATGTAATCGTTGTGGAATCTACAAGATTAGTAAGTTGATCTAATTTAATGTATCGATCTATATTTTGCAAAAGATCTAATACACCACCTTGATATTCAAGTGAACTATAATATTCAGATAAAAATTCATTTACAAGTGGAAATTCATCTCTTACAAAAGATGGAAGTTGATTTTCAACAACTGAACTAATTTTGATTCTTGTAACTACCATGTTTTTTATTTTCTTACGCGACTACCGTTTGTGTAACTTATGGTGGAATCATATAAAGATGCAGAAATATCTGCACCAGAAGAAATATCATCAATTTTCATGTTTAAGGTTGTGTTATTAATATCTAGTTCCAAATAAAGATCCTGTTTTCCGATAACATCATTCGAAGATGGAATCGCAGCAATTTCAATTATAGGTTCTCCATTAAAAGTTTTTGATGTAGATATTATTTGAATTTCATTAAGTATAATCTCACCTTTTTCATAATCTATGGTTCCAACTGATTTATTTTGAATTACTGGATTAATTGAGTCGGGGTTCGTAAATATAAAAATTGTGCCTGTCTTTTTATTCGAATTTGGTAGATCTGATAGATGGCAAGTTTCTTGTATTCCACTTATTGTAAATCCAGAGGATTTTATATTATATCCTCCCATACTCTTAATATGAAAAGAATTTCCATAACAAAGTTCATAATTAGCAAACCGATTTAGATTTGGATTTAAATTTCTTCTAATTTGAATTTTTGTAATATTAGAAGTAATAGATTCATGACTATCATCTATAATTTTTTGGAATTTGCTATATTTAAATTTCGCACCGTAGCGGTTCAATTCAGTAGAATTTGTATATGAATTAATATTATTTGATATTAAAGTTTTAACATACTCTGAATTTGGTGCAAGATTGGGATTGTAGTAGGCAGTAATGTCAGCTTCAACATAAAGGTATTTTATGTCAAGAATTTCTGGAACAATTCCCGCAACACTATATTTTCTAAGTTCTTTTTTTAAATTATCTTTTATTGAACTTGGAATGTATGACCCAGAAGATGGTTTGATAGTAATGAACACCTTTCCAAACTGAGGTGGATCTAGATCTTCTCCACCAAATACTGATACTGATTGAGTTTCTGGATAAATTCTTGGTATAATGGTTTCATAATCCATTGCAGTTACTGCGCGATTTTGAGATGAATAAACTCTTGGAGCATACTTTTTAATTGAATCCAAGGATTCAATTTCTTTTCCTCCCTGAGATGCAGTATTTGTTGTTACCAGAGAAATTCCATTAGTGACGAGACCATTGTTATTGTCTACAATTCTACCATTGAATGTAAATGAAGATATTCCATTTCCTGATTCTCCACTCGTAATAATGTAAGAGGCATTAATATAATTTAAAGCAGATAGTTTTTCCCCAAATATACCATCACCAAAAATTAACTCATATCTTTGATCTTCTATTTCTTGTATAAAGAATACTCTTGATTTTGAATTTACCGAAAGTAAATTATTGGATAAAACAAATTTTCTAGAATATGTACTTGATTGGGTGTCTCTGACTGTTACTGAAATAGTTGATGTATCAATGTTTGCATTATCAAGAATGTATCTTTGGGTTTCAAAAGATGTACCAGAGGGGACTACAAAGTTTGAAGTTAAAAATGTTCCCTCATAAATTTCGACACCCTCAAAAAAAGCAATTCCATTAGTAACTGGAACTGTTATATCATTTGGAATAGCAAAACTATAACTTTCATTTCCAAACACATTTGCCGATGCACATACAACACCTTTATTTAATGTTAAAGTAAGTGGTTTTATGGAGAAGTTTGTAGTATCTACAAAGAATGAAATTGATGCCCTTGCTGCTGTTCTGGATTTGGGAACATAACCAATATTTCTAGCAAGAGCAACTACATTTTCTCTCAGTGTTGCGCTATCAATAAAAACCTCATTGCTAATCATATTAGCATTATATGAGGAGATATATGTGTTATATGCTAGAATATCAATTAATACTGAAAGATTTGATCCTTCAAAATCATAGTCAGTAAAATCAGAATTCGATCTGAGATACTCACGGATCGAAGTCTTTATTTGATCAAAATCTAGACTTGTGAAATTAACTAATGCCATTATCGTGTTGGCTGCAGTGCGAATGATAATTGTTGTGGAAGAGCTTCAATTCCAATAATACGAAAGTTTATGATCACATTAAATTCATTATCATCGTAATTAGGTTCTACGATTACATCTATTAACTTCACTCTTGGCTCATAATTTTTGATTGTATTTTCAATTTCATCTCTAATGATAGATGCATTAATGCCATCCATATTCTCAAAAAGAGATTGAGTTACTCTTGATCCCAAATTTTGATTAAAAAATCTTTCTCCGGGAAGAGTAAAAACCAAATTTCTGATTGAACGGGCAATTGCATTTTCATTTTTAATTGCAATCATGTCAAAACTAACAGGATTAACCTGAAAAGTCATACTTAAATCTTTAAAACCTTTACTTACCCGTTCGACAGGCATAAAATTTATAAATTTTATAAAATCTATATTATTTATTAGCGTTATTTAGATTCATAAAGCGGTTCTGTGCCATATTCCCAATCATCATAGTCCTCATCATTGCGAATTTTTTCATGAATTTCATTTTGATGATAAAAATCGTGTTTTTTGGGAGTCAAATCATCATTTGCGATCTCACGAAGCATTTTTGGCTTCTGAATTTTAGTCTCCCAACCATATTCACTTGACAAATACTGAGTTCCCCACTCATTTTTCATAAAAGTTTCGTCTTTATCGACTTGTTTGGTCATTGTTTTGCTCCTGATTTGTTAAATCAGAACTTTTTACGGGGTTGCTATCCCGTGTTTCAATGATATCATAATCATCTTCAAGTATTTCCTTCAAATAGTTCTTATCCCACATCTCATAGTATGATGTTTTTGCTAAGTTTTCTCTAAATTTACGCAATTTCTTAGTTGGTTGCCCTAAAATCAAGTTATATTTACCATTGTTTGTCTGAATCCCATTAATGTATGTCTTATATGCACCACAATCTTCAAAAAACTTCCATCCTTCATACTTTGAATTGCAAACACCAACCCATTGCTGAACCTCATTGAGATTAAATGCATCTTCTATGATGTAGATTACCACATCCATGTCTTGAATGGGCTCTATGGCGCTTGCAGAGCACTCTACAATGCGATATTTTGACTTTGCTGCAAAAGGACAAATTGCAAAACCTTTTAATTCAGTTCTAATTTTCGAAACTTTTTGAATCCAATTTAAAATATGAAGTTCTTTTTCTGAAAACATAAAAAAAGAGTGCCTAAGTCTATTTAAGCACTCTGAATATTATTATTTACCTTGACCACGATATTTTTTCTTACGTCCATTACGAGACGTTGCACTCAATAATGTACGTGATGAACGTCCCTGACGAGTCTTCTTAGGAGTACCAGGCTCAAATACTACTTTGTTAGATCCACCTTTTGCCATTTAATCTTTTCTCCTTTATATAATGTTTAATCAGATTACGCGAGTTTTTTCATGTCCCACTCGAATCCGAGGATCGCACCAAATTTCAAAACCTGCCTCTTTTGCATCAAGACAGAATGAAACATCTTCTCCACACATATCTTGAACTGCACCAGATTCAAAGACTTGCATCTTAGGAGCAAACCAAGGGTATTCGAGATTTTCAAAGACGCCATTCTTAATCAGAACCCAACCAAATCCAGTGTAATCCACAGTAAATGGCTTCCGACGCTTTGAGATAGACTCAACGGTTTCATGATTCATCACCCCGCCATTCTTGCGGAAGTCATCTTCTTCTAACCAGTGTGCGACAGAGGTTGTGTGACCATCTTCTGTTGCATACCATCCAGCAACAATCTCCTTCTCTTCTCCTTCTTCATTCAGAGCAAGATCACAGAGTTGCCAGAACTTGTTAGTGTCAAAGACAATATCCGAGTCAATCCAAAGTTGATAATCATATTGCAGTTTTCCATCCCAAGGAATTTGCTTTGGTCCACGAAGAACATTTGCACCAAGTACCTTACAACGTGCAAAGTTCACCATAGAAGAATAGTCCTGAGAAATTTGAATACTCATTCCATTCTGTACCATATCAAAGCATAGTTGTACAAATGCTTTCAGAAAAATAAACGAGCATCCTCTACCAGGCAGGCAGAATACAATTGACTTTCCTCGCATCCTTTCTTTAATTGCATCATAGTCCCATGTCTGTTCACTGGGCTTTGGTGCAGTTGCTTTAACAGTAAATCCTTTTGCCATAAGTTGAAATAACCTTCAAAATCAATTTTATCAGTTTATATATGTGTTTGTCAATGGGAAGAGTTAAGTATTACTTCTTTGTTTATGACCACTTCCTCATAAGAAAGATCCTCTACTGAATAGTCAGTTTTCATAAGACCAATCATACCTTTTATCTCTTTCCAAACCTTATCAAAGTCTTCTTCTTTTACTGAATGAGATATACACTTATCCTTTGCATATATGTGATAAATCTTTTCCATATAAATTTTTTTTCCGGGAAATTTTTTCTAACTCTTTTATTTGATTACCGCATTATATATCATTACAATAAGAATCCCAATAGGTATTCCAATGATTCGGAAAACCTTATCGGGATGTCGTATTAACCAACCAACAAAAACAACCTTCCAAAAGTTCCAATAGGGGTGGCGGGGGGTTTTTGTGTCTCATTATAATTCCGGAAAATTTTTTTATAAGAGAAATATATCGATGCCGTGGTACGGAGTTGTTATAGATTAGGGATGTTTGCTTTTTTTAATACGGGGGTTAATTAACGCAACGCCGCCACGACGCCATCAACAACGGGCGGCAAAACACTGGCCCGCACTGATATCTACGAGTATAACATAAACGCCCCCCAGTGTCAACCAGGGGACGCACAGTTGTTAACAATCAGAACTCGATAGTGCTCTCCTCAGTATCACTCACAGATTCAGCAGCGAGAGTATCAAGAATCGACAGAATCTCGCTGCCAGTGTTACCCTGAGCAAGAAGAGAAAGCATCACAGACTTGGACATTTTTCGTGTTTTATGTTAGAATAAGTGTGGAACAGTGAGTGTCTTTATAGAGGCGCATCTCATTCCCCTTTGTTGTTACCTATGCCAGCGTGGAAGTGTTCATCAAGTCCTGATAATCATTCCACTTCTCTACTGCTTGCTCTAGAGTTTCAACATCAGCGAACAGGTCAAAGTTCTCAGGTAGATCTAACTGACCTGTCATACCCAAGTAGTTAATGAACCCTAGGATTTGCGTTGATTGCTCATACTCATAGGCATCAAAGATCCGACCGAATTCTTCATTGCGAAAATCAGAACATGCGATCAGGTCGAACACATAGTAGAAC
>Ga0194129_10000885_pt1 | contig 53817 bp, 39 predicted proteins | sample TA2KigCa35mmetaG_FD_150862 | JGI IMG/M metagenome (GOLD analysis project Ga0194129, IMG submission 150862) | Freshwater microbial communities from Lake Tanganyika, Tanzania - TA2015038 Kigoma Deep Cast 35m | ecosystem: Environmental > Aquatic > Freshwater > Lake | place: Tanzania: Lake... | reverse complement strand
TCGACGACGGTCGTCGCCGCGACGCTCCCGGAGCCGCTCCCCGTGAGCGAGCTCACCGAGCTGTGCGCCGGCCTCCGAGAGCGCGGCCTCGACGTCGGCGCCGTCGTCGCGAACCAGGTGCCCCACGACCCCTTCAGCGCGGAGGAGCGCGCGGCGCTCGACGCCCGCCTCCCGCTCGAGGTCCTCGGGCGCAACGCCCTCGCGCGGATGACGAAGGCCGGCGATGCCTTCCGACGACTCGCGACGCTCGGAGCGCCCGTGTTGCGGGTCGAATCGACCTCGTCGAGCGGCCCCGCCCTCGTGACGGAAATCATGCGGAGCCTCGCGCCGGGGGCCGCATGACCGGCGCGGCCCTCACGATCGCAGCGCTCGTCCGCTCGAAGCGCGTCCTCGTCCTGTGCGGCCCGGGCGGTGTCGGCAAGACGACGACGTCCGCGGCCCTCGGCGTCGCGGGTGCTCTCGCAGGACGACGCGTGCTCGTGCTCACGATCGATCCGGCGCGACGACTCGCAGACGCGCTCGGGCTGCCCCTCTCGGCTCCGACGCCTCGACCCGTACCGCCGGATCGCCTGCGTGCCCTCGGCATCGACCTCGGCGACGGCGGCCGCGGCGGGACGCTCGACGCCTGGATGCTCGATCCACGCGTGGTGTTCGAGCGCGTGGTCCGAATGCTGGGCACCCCGGCGCAGGCCGAGAAGATCCTGTCGACGAAGCTCTTCGCGCACATGTCGGAGCTCGCCGCCGGCATGCTCGAGTACACCGCGGGCGAGGCGCTCTACAGCTTCGCGGCCGAGGGACGCTACGACCTCATCGTCCTCGACACGCCGCCATCACGGAACGCCCTCGATTTCCTCGACGCTCCGGAGCGGCTCTCGAGCTTCCTCGAAGACGGCGTCCTCAAGGCGTTCATCCCGCGGGAAGGCTCCGGGTTCCTCGCAAGCGCCGGTCGGCTCGTCGGCAACGTGTTCGCGCGTGCATTCGGCGACGGCTTCGTCGGAGATTTGCAGATCTTCTTCCAGGCCTTCGGCGGACTCTTCGGTGGCATGCGGGCTCACAGCGACGGCGTCGCGCGCCTGCTCTCCTCCGACGAAAGCGCCTTCTTGCTCGTGACCTCGCCCGAGGAGGACGCGCTGCGCGAGGCGTCGTTCTTCCAGGGAGAGCTCGCGCGACGGAAGCTACCGTTCGCGGGCTTCGTGCTGAACCGCTCGCTCGCGCGCCTCGCCTCGTGGCCGCATCCGAGCACGCTCGGCGACAGCGAGCCGGCGTTGGCCCGTGCACTCGCGAAGCTCGCCCCGATCGCGGACGACGAGCGCCGGGCCGCCGAGCAACACGCCTCGCTCCTCGCCGAGCTTCGCCGGGTCGCCGGGGAGGACCGCCTCGCCGACGCGGCGCCGATGCTGCTCGACACGAGCGACCCGCTCGCCGGCCTCGTCACGCTGGCGAGGGCGCTCGCCTGAGGCCACGACCGATGAGCCCCACCGCGCGACTCACCGGACTCGCTCTCGGCGGCATGTGGCTCGGCGCGAGCTGTGTGCTGCCGCCCGTCGCGCTCGTCGATCGCGAGGAGGCCGGCGGCAGCAAGGGAGGCGACGTCACCTCGAGCGGCGGCGAGGCCGGCAACGGCGGCAACCCGCCCACGACGTGCGTCCACGCGCGGTGGCCCGAACCGCCGAGCGCGACGGTGCCGGGTGGCGCGGAGATCGAGGTCATCGCTGCGGTGCGGGCGATCGACATCGGCGAGGGCGCACCCGATCTCTCGTCGCTCGGCCCCGCGCGAGGCTACGATCTCGACCAGTTCTGCACGGGCGAGGGCGATGGTTCGAGCTGCCTCTTGCCGGAGGGCGGCAACCCTGCTGCCTCGAAGGACGGCCCGGGCGGCATCGACAACGCGTCGGCTGTGCTGTTCGGGGCGATCAAAGCGTTCGAGCCGCTGCTCGACAGCGCGCGCTTCAGCGAGGGGGCAGACCGCGGCGACTGGTCGCTCCTCGTCCGCGTGCAGGGCTACAACGGCCTTCCCGACGACTCCGAGGTGACGGTCTCGCTCTACCCGAGCCCGGGCCTGCGCGCCGAGAAATGCGTGAGCATGGATGCGGTACCGAAGTGGGACGGGACCGACGCGTGGCCGGTCGGGACGAGCGCGCTCAAGATGGGCTCGGGCACCGGCGATGACGGTGGCCGAGGGACGTGCAGTCCCGGCGTGCCGGGCTACTCGTTCGATCGTCCGCGCTTCACCGATCCGAAGGCCTACGTCTCGGGAGGTCAGGTGGTCGCGAACCTGCCGGACGTCGAGATCACCGCATGGCTCGCCAAGTCGCCGCTCGTCCTGCGTCTCAAGGCTGGCTTCGTGACGGGGAAGCTCGTCAAGGTCGGCTCCGGCTACGGCATCGAAGGCGGACGCTTCGTCGGTCGCTGGCCCACCTCGGCGATGCTGCGGCAGCTCGCCGCGAGCGTGACCTCGGAGCTCCCGGTCTGCACCGACAACCCGATCTACAAGCTCCTCAAGGACGGGGTCTGCGATGCGCGTGACGTGACCTCGACCCTCGGCGGTCCGACCACGCCTTGCGACGCCCTCTCGATCGGCATCGCGTTCGAGGCCGCGCCCGCGACCCTCGGGGCCGTCGTGCCGCTCGCCCCGAGCGAGAGCGAGTGCCCCCCGGAGCTCGATCCGGCGAACGACGACTGCTCGCCCTGAAGCGCCGCCGCAAGGCCCCGGTGCTCCAGCACGGCGGCGCCCTCGCGTGACGCGATCCGCAGCGTGACGTCGCGTCGCCTTCGACTAGACTCGCCCGCGATGCTCACCGTCGATTCTCCGGATCAGGCCGTCCGTCCCATCGAGAGCGGGCAGCGGGTGTTCGTGCACGGAAGCGCGGCGACGCCGATCTCGCTCGTCAATGCGCTGCTCGCGCGTGCCGGCGAGATCACCAGGGTCGAGCTCGTGTCGATCAGCACGCTCGGTGAGCTCGACTGGAAGCGACCCGGCGTGACCGAGCACTTCTTCCTCAACACGCTGTTCGTCTCCGCGAACGTCCGCGAATGGGTCGACCGTCCGAGCGGCGACTACGTGCCGGTGTTCCTGAGCGAGATCCCCGCGCTCTTTCGGAACGGCTACCTACCGATCGACGTCGCGATCGTGCAGGTCTCGCCGCCCGACGCGCACGGCTACTGCTCGCTCGGGACCTCGGTCGACGCGGCCGTCACGGCGGTCACGCTCGCAAAGACCGTCATCGCGCAGATCAATCCCCGGATGCCTCGGACGCTCGGCGACGCGCACGTGCATGTCTCGAAGATCGACGTCGCGCTCCACGAGGCGCGAGAGCTGCCCGAGGTCGCCTACGCCGGCAGCACCGATCCCGTCGCGGCGCGGATCGGCGAGCGTGTCGCGGAGCTCGTCGAGGACGGCTCGACACTCCAGATGGGGATCGGCGCCATCCCGGACGCCACCCTTCACTACTTGACTGATCGCAAGGGCCTGGGTGTCCACACGGAAATGTTCAGCGACGGCCTCGTCACGCTGTTCGAGCGAGGCGTGGTGACGAACGAGCACAAGAAGGTCGCTCGCGGGAAGGTCGTCACGACGTTCGTCCTCGGCACCCGCAAGGTCTACGACTTCGTCGACGACAACCCAGCAGTCGCCTTTCACGACGTCTCGTGGGTCAACGACACCGCGGTGATCCGCAAGAACCCGAAGGTGGTCGCCATCAACAGCGCGCTCCAGATCGACCTCACCGGCCAGGTGTGCGCCGACTCGATCGGGACGCTCCAGTACTCGGGGATCGGCGGCCAGATGGACTTCATGCGCGGCGCGACGCTCTCCCCAGGCGGAAAGGCGATCATCGCGCTGCCGTCGACGACCTCGAAGGGGATCAGCCGCATCGCGCCCTACCTCAACGTCGGAGCCGGCGTCGTCACCACGCGAGGGCACGTCCACTGGGTCGTCACCGAGCACGGCGCGGTGAACCTCTATGGCAAGGGCTTGCAGGAGCGAGCTCGGCTCCTCACCAGCATCGCGGCTCCGGAGCACCGCGAGGCCATCGAGCGCGCCTACGCGCAGCGCTTCGAGCACCGCAGCTGAACCCGCCTTCGCGCAGCATCGCCACACCGACCTGGACGACACCATGAAGACCTTCATCGAGTTCGAGCGCGAGCAACTGCGACCCGACGCGGAGGCGCTGGGCTTCGAGCTCGAGGGGGATCGCTGGACGAAGCGCATCGACGGACAGCCGGTCACGGCGGCGCTCAATCACCGGACGCAAGCGAACGAGCTCCCGACCGTCATCTTCCATGCGCCGCTGGCTCGCCCGCTCGACCTCGGCCTCACGATCCAGACGCGTTCGTTCGCCGGGCTGTTCGGCAACGACGATCCCTTCGAGGCGGAGTTCGACGCGAAGGCCGACGAAGCCGAGCGACGCGCGGCGCTCCTCGGGGCGGGCCTTCGGGACTTCCTGATGCGGCAGCACGCCGCGTCGCAAGTGCCCTACCTCAGCGATCGAGGTGCCTTCGTCTCGACGACACTTCCCTTGGACATGAGCGCGCACGGGGTCGGGCAGCTGCTCGCGCTGGTCGTCCGCTCCACGGCCGCGCTCGCCGCCGCCGCCAAGGACGTTCCCCCCGCACGACCGCACGCGCACCGGGTCTCGGCTCTCGAGCGCTGGGCGACGACGCGTGGACTGTCGACCGCGAGGACGCCGCTCCTCGTCGAAGGCACCGTCGATGGTCGGCCCGTCGCGCTCGTCTCGCAGCGCACCGACGAGCATGCGTACGCCTTCACCATCGAGGTCGGGTTCGCGACCCCGCTCGGGCTCGGCCTCGCGATCGAGCCGGGTGGTGTGTGGGATGTCGTGAGCGCGCTCGTCGGCGCCGGGAGCTCGGCCTCGGCAGATTCGCCGCGGCTCGACCGACTCGGCGAGGCGTTCGGGATCGAGGACCGTCGCGTCGGGCATGCCGCGTTCGATCGGCGGTTCCAGGTACGCGCCTTGAACGAGGCCGTCGCCGAGCTTCCCAGGCGGCTCGACGACAAGGTGGCGGAGGAGATGCTCGCGCTCCACGGAAACCATGGCCAGATCCGCGTCGACGACCGGCGCATCGTCCTCGAGCACGTTCGGAGCGACGGACCGACGGAGGCCCTGCTCGAGCTCGTGTCGCGGGTCGCCGTGCTCGCGGCTGCGCTCGAGGGCACCCCGCGGGTCGAGTCGAGTGGCCCGTACCGCTGAGCGCTCAGCCGAGCGCAGCCGCGAGCATGCGGTGGAAGTGATGCATGCCGCTCTCCTGCGTCGGGCTGTAGCGTCCGCGTCGGTAGAGCGTGCCCTGGAGGCCAGCCCAGGCTCGCAACGCGACGGACTGATCTTGCGCCTCGACGAGGTCGAGCGCGCCACCGGCACCGGATGTGCGAAGCGACGCGTCCCAGACCCACGCGCGGTAACGGACGACGCATTGCCCGAACCCAGCGTCGTCGATCCGATTCAGGCTGACCCCCCACGGGTACACGTTCACGAGCGTCGCGGGCCATAGCCAGAACCACCACGCCCCGACGCGCTGACCACGGTAGGGGCCCGCGGTCGGCTCGAAGGCGGGCTGCCCCTCGCGGGCGATGCCGACCTGCAGCGTGCCGTGCGGGAGCAAGTCATGACCATACTCCTCGAGCGACAGCGTGCGCGAGAGCTCTGGATGGACGAACGGGATATGAAACGACTCGAGGTAATTCTCGAGGTAGAGGAGCCAGGGCGCGGCGATCGGGTAGGCGACGTCGCCATCGGGACCGCGCGCGAGCGTGCCGAGGTCGAGCCCCGACACGGCGAGCGCCTCCGCGACGGGAGCCCAGAAGCTCTCGAACGGGATCGACGGACTCACCGCGCCGAACCGCAGCGTGCCCGCCTTGCCGAGCGCGAGCGAGGGCAGCGCGTCTTCGGGGCCGAGCGCGCCCTCGAACCCCGGCGCGGAGAGGACGCTGCCGTCGAGTCGGAATCGTCGACCATGGTAGGGGCAGCGAAGCACGTCGGCCTTGCACGGCGCATCCACGATCGTGGCCGCGCGATGGGTGCAGACGTTCGAGAGGAGCCGCTCACCCTGTTCGTCACGCACCCAAACCGTGGGTTCACCCGAGACGTCGCACGGGACGACCCGTTGGTCGGAGGTCGGATCGGGCTCGAGCAGCAGGCTCCAGCCGGGGCGCCAGACCTTCTCGCGGAGCCGCGCGTGCACCTCGCGGTCGGTGTAAAGCCAGGATGGCGGCGTTCGCGCGAGCCGCACGTCGGGGTCGATGTCGAGCGTCCTCATCGTGCTTCACGCTACCATCGTGCGCCGCCCGCGTGAGGCCTGCTCGGCGACCCACCGCTCGGCGTGGCGAGGGAGCGCTCAGCGAGGGAGGGCGACGCGGCTCAGGGTGCCGGGGTCGCGCTCGGCGACGTAGAGGTGCGTCTCGTCGACATCGAACGACGGCTCGCCCCTCGCCGCGTCGACCAACACCTCGATCGGTGCACCCGGCTGCTTCGCGCTGCGTTCGATGCGAAAGACTCCGGAGCTCGCCTCCGCCGTCCAGTAGAGGTGCGTCGCCGTCGCCTTGAGAGAGCGCGCGCGAACCCCGGTCTGCAGATCGCGCGTGACGGCGAGATCGCTCACCTTGATCGCGCCGCCGTGGGACCAGTAGACCCGAGAGTCGTCGAGCACCAAGGCATCGCAAGCCCCGGTATCGAAACGCTCGATGATTTCCTCGGAGCGCGGCCCGGTGAGGGCGAACTTCGCGACCGCGGCGTTGCAGCCAGCCGCGAAGGTCGAGCCGATCTCGGCATGCACGAGCTTGGCACCCTTGAACAGCGGCTTCGATGCGCCGCCCTGACGCGGGAGGGCGAGGAGCCCGCCATCGGCGTTGTTCGTCCAGTGGAGGTAGGCTCGCTTCGCATCGACGCCGGCGACGCGGAGCTCACCGCTCGGCTGGAGATGCAGTCGCGCGGCGAAGCCACCGCCAACCGGGATCCGATGCGCCGTGGCCGGACGCTTCTTCGCCTGCGCGACGAAGTAGAGGTTCTTTTTCTCCGGATCGAGTCGCAGCGAGGCGAGCGGCGGCTGCGCGGACACGACGACCTTCGGCTTTCCGCCTCCCTTCGGGACGGCGAGGATGCTCGACAGGACCGGCGCCTTGTCGTTCTTCTGATCGGTCGTCGAGAGGTAGACGGCGCTCGCACCGACGACCACGTGCGCGGGCCGTGCGAGCTTCGAGGCGAGCTCCTCGCGCGGCGGGGCAGGAGCGGCGACGGCGGAGGAGCCTGCACCCGACGCCAGACCCGCGCTCGAGGATGGGCCCGCGCTCGAGGATGGGCCCGCGCTCGAGGAGGCACCCGCGCTCGACGCCGCGATCGCGCTCGAGGTGGGCCGCGTGGGAGCCGAGGGGAGGCTCGTCGGTGCGGCCGATTTCGGGCGCGGACCGAACGCGAGGAACGCGACGCTCACGAGCCCGGCGAGCGCAACCCCACCGAGCACCAGGGGCCGCAGCGGGTTGGGCGGCGGCGACGCGCCGCGAGGCGGCGACGACGACCGGCTTCGTCGAGGCTCGGCGGCCTCCTCCTCGGTCGCGGAAAGAACGGGAGCAGGCGCCTCGTGCAAGCTCGCGATGAGCGAGGGCGGCCTCTCCGGCGGGACCTCGACGAGCCGCTCGTCGCTCCACATCGGGGCGATCGCCGAGGGAGAAGGCACCAGCGCGTCGAGCGACGGCGCAGAGTCGAGGCTCGTCGGCCCTTCGGCTTCGACCGGTCTCGAAGGCAGCGGCGGCCGCGGCTTTGGTGGCAACGGTGGCATCGCGGGTCGCCGCGACGATGGCGGAGCCCCGAGCGACAGCGGCACCGAAGGCGGTGGCGCCTCGAGCGATGGGCGCGAGGCGCGAGGCAGGAGGGCGACCGAGATCGGCCTCCGGGAATGCCGCTCCGAGGGGACCGTCGGACGCGGTCCCGGCGACGGCTCGAAGGACGCGCGGCTCGAGGGCGGAAAGCTCTCCGAGTCGGGCGGGGACGAAGCGTCGTCGGCCAACGGGACCAGGGTGTGGGCGAGCGGAAACGGCGCGCGCGGCGGCTCGAAGACCACGCCGGGAAGGGGCAACCACTCGGAGGTGCCGCGGAGCCGCACCTTCGCCGTCGGTGGGACCTTGCCCGCGGAGATGCCGCGGGTCAGCAGCTCCCGGGTGACCGGCCCGACGACCTCGTCCCCGTCGAGGGTCACCTCGTAGAGGACCTCGCTCTCCGTGTCGGTGTCCGTACGGCCGCTCGCCGCGGGCCACGGGCTCGCCTCGGATGGAGGGCTCGCGTCGCTCTGGGCGACGACATGATCGATCGCAAGCCACGTCGAGGCGCCACCGCGGAGCTCGAGGGCCGCCGCTTCGCCGTCGCGGCTCACCGGCGAGAGCGCGAGGGTGAGCACCTTCGCGCGGGGAGAGATCGAGCCGCGGAGCAGCCCGGCCTCGAGGTCGGCGCGATCGAGCGGGCCGATGGGCGGCTCATCCGAGCCGGGGGTGAACACCAGGTATCGCTCGGTCATCTGCGGCATCTCGGGTCGTCTCGCGCGCGAACCTACCGAGTTAACTCCCACCGGGGGCGGAGGGCAACCCGCCAGGCGAGGGGCCGCCGGCCCGCGCACGCCGGCGGCTCGGCGTGTCACCTCGCGCGTCGTCCGGTCCGGGCTAGGCTGCGCCCGATGACGCGACTTCACCTGCTCGGGCTGGCCGCAGCTGGCCTCACGCCATTCTTCTTCGCCGGGGCCTGCGGCTCGACGGACGCGACGTCCCCCACGGGGAGCGGCGCGACCACCGCGACCACGAGCGCAGGCGCCACCGCGAGCGTCACCTCGGGGAGCGGCGGCGTGGGCGGCGCGGGCGCGACCGACGATGGACTCCCCGAGGATGAACCGGACGACACCTCGAGCAGCTCGAGCGGCTCGATGCTCGATGGCACCGAACCGCCGGCGCTGCCGCTCGATCACCCAGGTGGGTGGGCGAAGTCGACGCTGGTCTTCTCCGAAGCGAAGATGGTGCTCGATGAGGAGGACAACGAGCGCGTGCAGCTCGGCTGGATCGAGCTCAACTCGACGGCGAACGCGCCGGCGTGCGGCGGCGATGGTCCCAAGGCGGTGCGGACCTTCTACTCGTGGACGCACGGTGGCTACGAGCCCGGCGACTGCCCGAGCGACAAGAAGGACAAGGTCGACTTCGCGCGCTGGGATCACGTCGGCCCCGACCTCGTCGACAACTGTCCCGGCAAGGACGCCTGGCTCGAGGACGGGAAGCCCGCGACGCGCCCGTTTCTGTTCGACTGCCCCGCCCACGTCACGTCGGGTTTCGGTGACCCGGCCGCGCGCACGAAGTACGTGGGCCATTACCAGTACGATCCGGCAAACCGCACGCTGGTGTTCCGCTACGACGTCGATGGCCAGTGCCGGAAGGAGTACCTCCGCGACTTGACGCTCGACAAGACGGGGAAGCTGCTCGGCGCCGTCCTCGACGGCGTGAAGACCGGCGACACCTCGAGCAAGTCCCGCGGGCTCGGCAACACCCTCGGCTACGCGTTCGCTTCATCGACGCCGATCGGCACGGGCGCGAGCTTCGCCGAGACGACGGAGGCGCTGCGCACCCGGACGTTCCTCGCGGATGCGTACCGGTTTCGCGAGAGCCGGAAGCTGAATCCGCCCCAGCCGGAGCACCACCACGAGAACTCGGCGGTCGGGTTCAAGCCCGAGAACTGCAAGCCGACGGTCGCGTTCGATCACGCGTGCGGCGAGCCCGATCCGGGCGATCCGCCGTACCTAAAGGAGTGCGCGAGCACCCCGAAGCCGTCGACCGCATTCCTGCGATGGCTCGTCGCCCCCTTCCAGAAGACGAGCCCACGCGAGCACCTCTACTGGGGCTGGTTCGCTCGCCACGCGCCCAGCTGGACCGGCTGCTACCACCGCGGCTCGCACGCGAACCCGGCGCTTCAGGTCGTCGACTCGGACGGGAACTTCCGCGGCTACGTCGGCGTCGAGATGCAGCGCGCCGCGGCCACGGAGCAGACCAACTCGGGGTACATCGATGACCCCGACAACCACCTCGACACCGACTACCGAACCTGGCGCTGGGTCGAAGCGAGCTTCGAGCCAATCCTGAAGCCCTGAGGGAGCGCCGCCGACGCGCGGTCGGGGCTCACGGCGCGAGCGAGCCGAGCAGGGGCAAGGTGCCCACCTCGACGTCTCGCGAGGCCCTCTGGAGCCGCTCCACGAGGGCCGGCAAGCGCATGGCCGGCAACGCGCGGAGCGGCGCATCGAGCGGTCGGAAGAAGTCGTCCCAGTGCGAGAGCAGCACGCGCGACGGCCCCAAGGCGCGGACGATTCGCTCCGGAAATTGCGGGGTGCTCGTCCAACCTGCGACGCACACGAGCGCGAGGTCGATCGCGCGACGCGCGGTCGTGAGACGCTCCTCGACGAGCTCGGCGCTGCCCACGTGGTAGAGCGAGCGCCCCGCGACCCGGATCTCGACGCCGAACACGGCGCCGCAGCGATAGCGGGTGACGCCGAGCGGCACTTCGTCGCAGTCGGCGATGTCGCGCGCAAAGGGGACCTTCCCGAACGCGAGCTTCGAGTGGGCGCTCGGCACGAACCGCAGGAGGAACGGCCCGACCTCGGCCTCGAATGGCCGAAGCTGGGAGCGCTCCTCGACGTCGACGATCTGAGCGGCGGGGACTCCGCTCGTCCGACACAGCGCGACCGCCGAGCGCGAACCGAAGACCCGGGCCCCCGTCGCGCGGGCGATCGCGGGAGCATCGAGCGCGTGGTCGAAGTGCGTGTGCCCGAGGACGATTGCGTCGGCGCGCGGAAACAGGCTGCGAAGCCGCTCGTGATCCGGCTCGAGGCGCCGCGTGGCGCACGCGAGGAGCGAGGCACGCGTCACGTACGGATCGATGAGCAGCGTGTGGCCCTCGCAGGCGATGGCAAAGCCCGCCGTGCCGAGCCACGTCACGGTGACCGGACCGGCTCCGAGGGAGGCCGCGTCGAAGGCGAAGGCGCGAGACTCGTCCATGATTTTTGTCAACGTCCAGGCGCAAAGCCCAGCCCGAAGCTCGCCGCGCGCTCGGGACCGGGCGACGCGTCCACGAAGATGTCGAAGCCGCGCGGCAAGACCACCGCCAGCCCGCCACCTATCTGCAGATGGTAGCGGTCGGAGCCGACGGCGCGCTCACCGAGCATGGCCGGTCCGCCGAACGCCCGGACCGCGACGTACGGCCGCAGCCGCTCGGCGAACGTCTTGCCCAGGGTGAGGGAGGCTCGCAGATCGAGCGCGGTCATCGGCTCGCTCGACGCCGCTCCATCGCGCACGAAGCGCTCCGCACCGACGCCGAAGGTCAGCCCCGCCAAGACGAAGGGTGAACGCGCGCCCTCGAGCGCGATGAGGTAGCTGCCCGTCGCGGTCGCGAGGACGCCCGGCAGCAGCGCGCCCCGTTCGGCGCCGCGGGTCCAGTCGATCGAGAGCCGGCCGCCCGCGAGCGCCCCCAGCCCGAGCGCGAGCGACCAGCGCCGCGCCGGACGCCACTCGACGAAGGCGGTCGACATGCGGTGCACGAGGGTGGCGTTCGCCGGAGCGCTTCCATCGGCGGGCGAGAACCGCAGCGATGCGCCGGTCGCTCCCGCGGTCGCGCCGAACCGCGCGCGCGCCAGAAACCCTTCGGTGACGCGCGGCTCCGAGCCGTCGCAGGTGACCACCCCCATCGGACCGATGGGCGGACCGAGCCCTCAAGCCGCAGCCTCCCGCATGCGAACGAGCGAGGCGAGCAGCGCACCCGCAACGCCGAACGCGGTCCCGGACGAGCGCCGTCGAAGGCTCGCCTCCGTGCACGCCCGTCGCCTCCGGAGCGGCACGAGCGAGCGCGTTGCCGTCACGAACGAGACCCGCTTCATCGAGCGAAAAGCCTACCATTCGAAACGCTCCAACCACGAACGTTTGCGGCACGGGCGAAATTCGCCGGCACCGACGGGCTCGTCGCGTGATTGCAGCGTACGCTTCGGTCCGAGAGGTCCACCTTGGCACCGAGCTTCGAACGCGAAACCACCCTGCCCGTTCCGATCGACGATGCGCTCGCCTGGCACGCGCGCCCGGGCGCCTTCCGGCGCCTCTCGCCGCCCTGGCAACCGATCGAGCTCGTGAAGCCGAACGACGGAATCGAGGCCGGCGCGACGCTGACGATGCGGCTGCCGATCCTCGGGCCGATCGGCGTCACCTGGCACGCGCTGCACGAAGCGCCGGACGGCTTCCGAGGGTTTCGCGACGTGCAGGCCGCAGGTCCATTCAACCGCTGGGAGCACGACCACGTGTTCGAGGCGTCCGCGTCGGACGCCACCCGCCTCGTCGACCGCGTGAGCTACCGCCTGCCGCTGTGGCCGATCGCGCAGCCGCTCGCAGGCTGGGTCGTTCGCTCGATGCTCACGCGGATGTTCTGCTACCGGCACGAGGTCACGCGCGCCGATCTCGCGCGGCACGCCGAGTTTGCCGAGCGCGGCTCGCTCCGCATCGCGGTCACCGGAGCGACGGGCATGGTCGGCGAGGCACTGTGTGCGTTCCTCACCACCGGCGGTCATCGGGTGCTTCGACTCGTGCGGGGCGCGCCGAAGAACGGCGACGAAGTCCGCTGGGATCCCTCCGGTGGCGCCTGGGATGCCTCCCCGCTCGAGGGCTGCGACGCCGTCATTCACCTCGCAGGCGAAAACATCGCCGCACGCCGCTGGAGCGCGGACCACAAGGCGCGGGTCCTCGCGAGCCGCGTCGAAGGGACGCGCAGTCTGGTCGCGGCGCTGGGCCGCCTCGAGCGAAAGCCCCGCGTGCTCCTCTCCGCCTCGGCGATCGGCTACTACGGCGCAGAGCGACCCGAGGCGGTGGGCGAGGACGCGGCCCCCGGCGAGGACTTCATGGCGGAGGTCTGCCGCGAGTGGGAAGCCGAGGCCGAGAAGGCCGAGAGCCTGGGGCTGCGCGTCGCACGGATGCGCATCGGCGTCGTGCTCTCGCCGGCGGGTGGCGCGCTCGGCAAGATGCTGCCCGCGTTCCAGCTGGGCGTCGGCGGCCGCATCGGCGATGGCCGGCAAACGATGAGCTGGGTCAGCCTCGACGACGTCGTGTACGCCATCCACTTTCTCATGATGACCGAGGCGGCGACGGGAGCCTTCAACCTGACGGCGCCGGCCCCCGCCGACAGCGCGCACTTCGCGTCGACCCTGGGCCACGTCCTCGGACGTCCGTCGTTCTTGCCGCTCCCGGCGCTCGCCGTGAAGGCCGCGTTCGGCGAGATGGGCAAGGCGCTGCTGCTCGGGAGCATCGACGCTCACCCGCGGCGCCTCGAGGCGCTCGGCTTCCGCTTCGAGCACCCGGACCTCGAGCGGGCGCTGCGTCACGTCCTCGGACGCGAGCCAGCACGATCCAACACTTGATATTCGTCACGCCGACTGAGACATGACTTCGGTCAGGTCATGGCTCAGCGACACCGGCAGCCGCGCCGCCCGCGACCGTGCTCGCGGCGCCCCGCAGCGTGCCGTCCCGCTGGCAGGTTGCAGCCGACCGACCAGACGAGGCGCTCTCCGGACGACACGCGGGTGACCTCGTGTTCGTCGCGATCGGGCCGGAACACGACGGCATCACCGGGCGCGAGCGGAACCTCGACGCCCGCGAGCCGCAGCACGCCGCCCTCGTCCGCAGCGGCGACGAGCAGGTTCATGCGCACGTGCACGAGCCCCTCGACGAGCGGTGGATCGACGTGCGGCGGAACGAAGGCCCCTGGCGCGTAGCGGAGGAGGTAGCAGTCCCAGTAGCCCTCGGGTGGCTCACCGACCTCGAGCAGGCTCTGCGCGAGCAGGAGCTTCGCGAGGGCGGGGAGCGACCGCTCCTCGAGCGCGAGGCGTGCATAACCGGTGCCCTGACGCCCTCCTTGCCAACCGTCCCGGACGGCGAGCTTCGCGAGCTCGGCGAGGGTTGCCTCACGCGTGAATCGCGGCAAGACGTGGTGCTGCACGTCGCCCTACTGGCAGGTAAAGAGTGGCGTGAGCGGCGCGAACGCCTGGTTTTTCTCGGGCGCGCAGTCGTTGGTCGGCAGACAGTCGTAGGGCTTGCTCCCCGACATCGCGACCTGGAAGCATTGTTCACCGGAGGGGCAGCTGCCGCCACAGTTCGAGGCCGCGACGACCGGCTTCGAGGTGCGCGCGTAGCAGGCCTCGCCCTTGGGGCAGCTGCCGCCGCAGGCCGAGAGCGGCAGCGCGTCGATTCCGTCGAGCGTCGCGAGCGAGCCCTCGAGCGCGTCCTTCACCGCCTTGAAGGTCTGCTCCGCCTTCGGGTTGCCGGACCCGTCCGCGGCACACAGGAACTTCGACGCGCCGCACACGTCGAGCGCGTCGCACCCGGGCGAGGTCGGGGCGACGGCGGCGAGCGCCGCGTCACCGTAGAGCGCGACGCCACCGACGAGCACGAGCCGCACCGTGGCGGGCGTCGCGGCGACGATGGCGCCGAAAGGATCGGCCCCGCTCCCTGCGAACACTGCGACGTCGGCGAGCATGCCCTTCTCGAGGCGACCCATCGCGTCGGACAGCCCGAGCACCTCGGCGGCGTTCCGGGTGACCATCGCGACGAGCTGCTCGTCGGTCAGCACGCCACCCCAGTGTTTTTCGGACCAGGCGCGTGCAAACCGGAGTTCCTCGAGCAGGTTCGGGCTGCCTCCCATCGACCAGTCGGGCGCGAGCGAGACGAGGACCCCCGCCGCGAGCGCCGTCGGGATGTCGGTGGTCGTGCCGTAGAGCGCGACGTTCGAGGCGGGCGACCAGGTGAGCTTCATGCCGGCCGCAGCCATCTGCTCGAACTCGGGCTTGCCGAAGGCGGTCCCGTGCGTCACGACCGTCCCCGGGACGAACAGGCATCCGGGGGTCGTGGTCAGCTCGCGCAGCTCGGTGAACTCGGCGAGCGCAGTGGCGTTCACCCCCTCGCCGACGTGGATCAAGTAGGCGTCTGTCTTGCCGCTTGCGAGGTTCGCGCAGACGCCATCGGCGGAGCTCTTCGAGGGCGGGAAGAGGGCGGAGGTCTGGACCTTGTCCTCATCGAGGCCGTTCTGCTCGACGTCGACGGAGCGGGCGAGCCCGTGGAAGCAGGCCGACGACTGACCGGGCAAGCCGACGATGCTCGTCGTCCCGGCGATGAGCCCCTTCATGGAGCCCCACTTGTTCATCTCGCATTTCTTGCTGCCGCTCGTGCCCTCAAAGGTCGCCGGGCACCAGATGGGCTTGCCCTGCGAGGCGTCCTCCAGGCACTGCTTGTAGTCGAGCATCAGGCCGTACTCGGCCTCCTTCGGCCACCTGTCGTGGTCGGTGTACTTGCAGCCAAGCGGCGTGCACGCACACGCCCCGGACTTGCAGTACGGCGAGGCCGCACAGTCCGCGGTGGTGGAGCACGTCTTCGGGAGATGCGGGACCCAGTCGTCGTTGTCGAAGATGTCGAAGAGGATGTGGTTGTGCGTGTCGATGAGGCCCGGCGCGATCACGCCGCCGGTCTCGAGCACGGGCAGCCCGGGGTTCGTCTGTTCGCATTCGGTGCCCGGCGCGACGCAGCCGAGCAGCGCGCCGTCGACGAGCACCTCGCCGTCGAACGTGCCCTTCGGCCCGACCACGTGGCCCTTCAAGATGAAGGGGCCCGAGATCGATCCGCCACCGCCACTCGTGGTCGCGATCGTCCCGCCGGTACCGGCTCCGGTCGACGCACTCGTGGCGACACCGCTCGCGCCTCCGACACCGCTCGTGGTCGCGTCATCCGCGCTGGCCGCACATCCGACACCGACCCCGAGGGCGAGGAACCAGGGGAGACCGAGCTTGTTCCAAAGCACGGCTCTAATTTGCCACGGGCCCAACGTTTCCGCGGCAAATTCTCGTGCCGCGGAGGCGTTCGGCCGGCGACCCCGAGCGCGCCTCGACGTGCCCCCTAGCGAGGAGACCGGAGCAGCGGGGCGTAGCTCACGCCGGTGAGCGCCTCCGACTCGTGCCAGAGCCGAGCCGCGAGCTCGGGATCGCGCGAGCGTCGGTTCGACGCGACCTTCACGGGATGCCCGAAGAGCTCGAAGAGTCCGCGCGGTCCGATGTAGTCCCCCCCCGCGACGTCAACAGCCACCGCCGCGTAGAGCGTCGGGAGCGCGCCCATCGCCGTCGACTGCGCGACCGTGCGATTGACGAGCTGCCACAGCCGCTCCCGGACGCGCGCCTTCTCCATGCGGGCACCGCCCATCTGAAGGTTCGTGTTCGCGTAGCCGGGGTGGCACGCCACGCTGAGCGTCGCGCTGCCGGCAGCTGCCAGGCGCCGCTGCAGCTCGTAAGCGAAGAGCAGGTTCGCGAGCTTTGCTTGACCGTACGCAAGCCACGGGTGGTAGCGGCGCTCGCCGTGCAGATCGTCGAACCGGATGGTGCCGAAGTGGTGCGCGAGGCTGCTCACCGTGACGACGCGCGAACCCTCGGTCGCGAGGAGCCGCTCGAGCAAGCAACCCGTCAACGCGAAGTGGCCGAGGTGGTTCGTGCCGAGCTGCATCTCGAAGCCGTCGACCGTTCGTCGGTGCGGCAGCGCCATGACGCCCGCGTTGTTCACGAGCAGGTCGAGGCGTGCATGCCGCCGCGCGACGTCCTCAGCGAAGCGCCGAATCGACGCGAGTTCGGCGAGATCGAGGTGCCCGAGCTCGACCGAGGCGGCCGGATGACGACCACGGATCGCCTCGAGCGCCGCGGCGCCGAGGGTCTCGTTGCGGCAAGCGAGCACCACGTGCGCCCCCGCGCCCGCGAACGCCAGCGCGGCTTCATAGCCGATGCCACTGTTGGCACCGGTGACAACGACCACGCGGCCGCCGAGCTCGGGAAGACTCCGCGCGCTCCACGCGCCATCACGCGGGCTCATCGGCGCCCCCCTCGTGCGGGTGCGGCTCGATCCCCAGCCAGCGGATGATGACGCCATGAACGCCGTACACCACGGGGGTGAGCGCGACCGCGATGAACACCTTGAGCAGGTACTCACGGACGATCTTTGCCCCGATCCAGTCCCATTCCTTCCCGGCGACGCCGGACCAGAAGATGGCGTTGATCGTCGCGGTGTCGACGAGCTGACTGAGCAACGTGGAACCGGTGGCGCGAAGCCAGAGGTGCTTGCCGCGCGTGAGGCGCTTCCAGAAGAGAAAGACGTTGATGTCGAGCAGCTGCCCGACGACGTAGGCGACGATCGACGCGACGAAGAGCTTCGAGCTGCCGCCGAAGATCTTCGTGTATTCGCCTCCCTGGAAGTAGCTGTCCTTGTCGGTTGGCAGCGCGGTCGTGACGACCAAGGCGAGGTAGGCGAGGGTCGCCATGCCGGCGCCGATCGCCGTCACGAAGCGGGCGCCCTTGCGGCCGTAGAAGTCATTGATGACGTCGGTGAGGAGAAAGGTCACCGGGAACAGCGTCATCCCCACGCTGACGGGCCCCACCGGTGTCTCGAACGCCTTGCCTCCGGTGACGTCACCGAGCACGAGGCAGGTGACGAAGATCGCCGCGAGCACGGCGAAGAGGCGCTGCTCGACGCCCAAGCTCCAAGCCGGATCGGGGTGGCCGTCGCGCAGAGACCGCGCCGCGAGGGCGAGGGATTCCTTCTCCATCGGCCGGGAATAGCACAGCCCCGCGTGAGCGTCCGCGCCGGGACGGACCCGGCAGGGCGACGCGCACGGGGGCCGGGAGCAGGCCGTCCTCGAGCATCAGTCTCGATCACCGAGCCCGTTGCGACGAGCTCGAGCACCTGCCTCGGAGCGAATCCCTCAGAAGCTGCCGAAGTCGTTCAGGACCGGCTCGCCGCCGCCCTCGGGGAAGAACACCTGGACCGGCGCCGGGAGGCCGGCCTGGCCCTCCTTCTTCGCGACCCAGTACTTGAAGAGCGAGCCCTTCTCCGCGGTCTCCTTGAAGCCGATCGCGGTGACGCTGGCCTTCTGGATGCGCGTGATCTTGGTCTGATAGAACTTCGCGTTGGTGTACGCCTTCTGGAACGAGAAGCGCATCTTGTCGGCGTTGAGCTTCGTGTTGTCGTTCTTGTCGAGCATGCTCTTGTGGACGAGGTTCGCAGCGACGACCTTCTTGGCCGCCTCCTCGATCGTCGGCGTCTCGACGCAGATCTTGAGGAACTGATCGATCTTCTCGACGGCCTTCGGATCCGGCGAGACCTCCTGGGCGGACGCAGGGGTCGTGGTGGTGCCGACGATGGCGGCGGAGGCGAGAGCGAGGCTCAGTCCGAGTCCGAATGCAAAGCGGTTCATGGTGTCTCCTTGAGTCGATGGGCTCGAGCGAGCGGCACATCCCCCTCCCCGAGTGGCGCGAATCCAAACAAAGAAGGCGTCCGTCGGCAACCCCGAGCCTCGTCGCATCCGTGCCATTCCGGGGGAAGCTCGCAGCGTCGTCTCCACGGCCTTCGGGTGAGGCGCTCCCGTGACCTTGACCGACCGCGTCACGGTTCGGTGACGCTGCGCTTTTCCATGCCGCGTGCGGCGCCGATCCGAGCTAGTAGGCGCCCATGCCAACACGACGGTTCGCGACCTTCGGAAGTGCGCTCGCCCTCACCGGGCTCACCTCGACGGCACACGCCGACGAGGCCTCGAACCTCCGCTTGAAGGGGAGCTTCGGCGAAGGGGCCGGCGTCGAGAGCGCGGATGGCTCCTTCGGCATGACCCTCCGTGCGCGGGCGCAGGTGCGGAGCACGGTCGTCGTCCCCGAGGAAGACGACCGCGAGCCCAGCGCCGACTTCCAGATCCGTCGCATGCGCCTGTCGCTCGACGCGCATGGCTGGGACAAGCTGGTCACCCTCCGCGTGCAGCTCGCCTTCGCCACGCCCGACCTCGATCCGGTCGCGCCGTCGGCGCTGCGCGATGCCTTCGTCACCCTCGCTCCGCTGCGCGATCTCAAGCTCCGAGCGGGGCAGATGAAGGTGCCTTACGGCCGCCAGCGCGTCGTCTCATCCGGCAACCTCCAGATGGTCGACCGCTCCCTCGTCACGGCCGAAATGAACCTCGATCGCGACGTGGGCGTCACGGTGTTTTCCGACGATCTCGGCGGGCTGAAGGGGCTCCTTGGCTACCAGCTGGGTGTGTTCGGCGGCGATGGCCGCAACCGGGTCTCGGGCGGGTACGGCTTGCTCTACGCGGCGCGCATCGCAGTGCGGCCCGTCGGCGGCGAGCGTGCTGACGACCTCGACGAGGTCGACTTCGTCAAGGCCAAGCCGCGGCTGCAGCTCGCGGTCTCGGGCGCGTTCAACCACCAGACCGACCGCGAGCGCAGCACGATCGGCCACGTGTTCGAGACCGGGCCCTGGGCCGACTACGCGCACGCGGGCGCCGACACGAGCTTCAAGTACCGTGGGCTGTCGCTCACCGGGGAGTTCTTCCTGCGGCATGCCCTCGAAGACCGGCACACCGCCGAGGAGGACGGCGTCGTCCACACCGACGTCGCGCGCTCCGGCTACGGTGGCTTCTTTCAGGCGGGCAAGCTGCTCGGTGACCACCTCGAGCTCTCGGGCCGCGTCGGCGTGTTGCAGGCCATGGGCGATCGAGCGAGCGGCTTCCGGTCCGAGCGCGAGCTCGGCGGTGGCGTGAGCTACTACGTGAAGAAGCACGCGCTCAAGGTGCAGGCCGACACCTTCTACCTCTGGGAGCACTGGGGCGAGGGCCGCGTGCAGGGCCGCCTCCAGCTTCAGATTGCCCCATGACCTTCGTCAATTGACGTGCGTCAATGGCGAGGCGCGACCACGCTCGCTCAGCCCCCGACGGTGACCTTCGACTGCGACGCCGCATCGTGGAGCCCCTTGGCGTTGGCGTTCGAGCCGTTCGCGTCGACGGGGCAGGTCTGGAAGCCGACGGGGGAGCCCTCGACGAGCACCTTCTTCGAGCCCTCGGCGAGGCGGGCGCGGTCCATCGAGGTGTTCGAGGTGACGCCGCCGAGCGTCCCGGCCTCGTCCCCCGACGTCATCGGCACCACCGACGCGACCGTCACGACGGCCTTTCCGCCGACGCGGACCTTCTCCGAGCAGGTGCCGGGATCGGCCTGCGCGAAGCTCGCCTTGTTGACGAAGGGCTGTGGAACCGGCGGCCCCGGAGGCGCCGGCACCTTGCACACGCCGGGCGCACTCGTCGCGCCACCGCCCTCGCGCGTCGTCATCGGGAACATCGGATCGTCCTCCTCGGGTCCTCTCGGCGTTTCATCGGTCGGGCTCGGCTTGCCAAGCCTCGGCCGCAGCGAGCGTCGCGTCGGTGCCGCTCGCACCCCGCGTCGCCGGGTCGAAGGTCACGCCGCTCACACCATGCAGCCGGGCGTGCGTGAGCGTGGCCTCGGCGAGGTCGCCACCGTCGAGGGTCGCGCGGGTCAGGTTGGCTCGGACGAGCCGCACCCGCCGCAACGACGCGCCCTCGAGCCGCGCGCCCCCGAGCGACGCCCGCTCGAGGTTTGCGCCATCGAGCCGCGCGCCCCCGAGATTCGCCCGATCGAGCGAGGCACCGAGGGCCGTGAGCTCGGTCATGATCGCGCCCGAGAGCTCCGCTTCCGCGGCGTCGACCCCGGTAGCGCGCGCCCCGACGAGGCGTGCCGCGGAGAGGTCGGCCCGGGCGAGCGAGGCGCCCTCGAGCACGGCACGGGAGAGGTCGGCGCCGCGGAGGGACGCCCCCGTCAGGTCGGCGCCGGTGAGGTCCACCGCGTCGAGCGACAGGCCGGCGAGCGTCGCGCCCGCGAGCTTCGCGCGTGCCAACGATCGGACCCGCCCGCGCGTGCGCGAGAGGTCGAGCCCCGCCAGATCGGCGCCGCCCGCGTCGGCGCCCTCGAGGATCGCCTCGACGAGGGAGGCTCCGCGGAGGACCGCTCCGGTGAGGCTCACGCCGGAGAGGTCGGCCTTCGCGAGCGAGGCGCCCTCGAGCCGCGCCCGGTCGAGCGAGGCCCCGACGAGCGACGCTCCCTCGAGGTCGGCGCCACCGAGGAGGGCCCGCGTGAGGTCGGCTCGGTCGAGGCGCGCACCCGCGAGCGTGGCGCCAGCGAGCCGCGCACCCGCGAGGTTCGCCCCGACCAGCGTCGCCATCCGCAGCGTGGCACGGTCGAGCGTCGCTCCGGCGAGGTTCGCCGCGGTGAGGTCGGCCCGCTCGAGGTTGACGTCGCTCAAGACGGAATCCGCGAGATCGACCCCCGCAGCCCGCGCGAGCCCCAGGTCGACCCCGCGCAGATCGAGGCGCGCCGCGCTCGCCCCCTCGAGGCAAGCCCCCGCGAGCCGAGCCCCCCGCAGCGTCGCTCCCGTGAGCCGCGCGCGTGCGAGATCGACCCCCGCGAGGTCGGCGCTGTCGAGGGCAGTCCGCTCGAGATTGACTTCCGTCAACTGCGCGCCAGCGAGCCGCGCTCCGACGAGCGTCGCGCCCGCGAGATCGGCGCCCGCGAGATTCGCGCCTTCGAGGTTCGCGCCCGAGAGATCGGCGCCGGCCCAGCTTGCCCCACGAAGGTCGAGCCCGGCGAGCTGACAGCCCGGGAGGCGCTGCCCGGGCCGCGCGTCGGCCGCCCGAAAGTGCGGCAGCGCACAGCCCGCGATGGAGAGGCCTGCGGCGCTCCGCACGTCGACGAACGAGCGCGCGGTCGGCGTCGTGTCGACGAAGCGCGCGCCGTCGAGCACCGCGTCGGGGAAGATGACGTCGACGAGCGTCGAGCGCTCGAAGGTCGCTGCGGTGAGATCGACCTGGGCGAACGCCGCGCCCTCGGCGTCGCAGCCCTCGACGTGAACCCCCTTCGCGTCGAGCCGATTCACGCGCAAGCCTCGCAACGACGACGCCTCGAAGCCAGCCCCGACGAGCGAGCCGCCGTCGAAGGTCGCCCGCTCGAGCGACGACGCGACGAACCGCGCCGACGCGAGCGAGACGCCGTCGAAGGCAGCGTCCGCGAGGTTCACCCCTTCGAACGACGCCCCGTCGAGACGCGCCCCGCGGAAGGAGGCCCCCACGAGGTCGAGCTGGCCCGGCTTCGTCTCGACACCGAGCGCACGCTCGAGCTCTTCGGGGTCGGTGGGAAGAGCCGCGGGGTCGATCGGCTTCGCGTCCGTGGCGACCGTGACCTCGCCGTCCCGGGCCGCGAAGCACACGTCCGTGAGGTCGGCGTCGTCGAAGACCGCGCGGCTGAGGTCGCAGCTCGCAAACACGGCCCCGGAGAGCTTCGCACCGCGGAAGCTGGTGCCGCGAAGCGAGGCCCGGAAGAACACGACGCCCTCGAGGGTGGCCCGCGCGAGATCGAGTCCGTCGAGCGCGACCTCGACGACCAGCGGGGGGTCGAGGGGCTCGCCACTCCGAATGCGCGCGACGAGGGAGCGAACGGTCTCCTCGGTCATGGTCGTCATCGGACGAGCCCTCCCTCGATCTTCGTGCGGGCCAGGTTCGAGCCCTCGAAGCGGGCGTTGCGAATCGTTGCGCCGAAGAACTCCGCGCCGAAGAAATTGCTCTTGCGGCAGTCCGCGCCTTCGAGGTTCACCTCGGGCATGCGCGCCTGAAACAAGTGGACCTTCGTCAGCCGTGAGCCGGCGAGATCGGCGCGCGTGAGATCGGAATCCTCGAGCCGTGCGAGGTGGAAATTCGCGGCGCGAACCGACGCCTCGCGGAATGCGCTCCGTGGCAACTCGGCCTCCGAGAAATCGGCCCCGTCGAGCTTGGCGCCGGAGAAGACGGCCTGCTCGCCGCGCGCCCCGCGGAAGCGGACCCGCGGCAGTTCCGCCCCCTGACCCATCCGAAGCTTCGCGATGCGCGCCTCGCCAAAGCTCGCGTCCTCGGCCTTCACGCCATCGAGCGTCGCACCCACGAGGCTCGCGCGATCGAAGCGTGCGCGATGCGCGACGCCGCGCGTGAGGTTGGCGCCGTCGAGCGTCGCGGAGGTCACGTCCGCGTCGACGAGCGACGCCTCGCGGAGCAGGACGCCCGTCGCGCGAACCTCGACGAGCCGCGCGCCGTCGAGCCGCGCCTTGGGGAGCTCGGCATCGACGAGCGAGGCCCGCCCCAGATTGACTCAAGTCAAGTCTGAGCCGTGAAGCTCGCTGCGGTCGAGTGCGGCGCCCGTGAGGCTCGCCCCGTTGAAGCGCGCACCCGCGAGTCCCGCCGCGACGAGGCTCGCGCCATCGAGCACCGCCCCCTCGAAGTCGGTCGCCTCGGCCCGCACCTCGTCGAGGCACGCCGAGATCGCACGAACCATGCGAAGGTTGGCACCCGCGAGATCGGCCCCCTTCAGGTTCGTGTCACCCAAGTCGGCGCCGGCGAGGTTGGCCTTGGCGAGCCGAGCACCGGAGAGGTCGAGACCCGACAGGTCGAGGCCGCGCAGATCGGCGCCCGCCAGATCGTCGCCGGCAGCCACCCTCGCGGCGACGGCTTCGCGATCGAGCGCGGGGGAGACCGTGGCGCCCAGCGTGCCGCGCGAGGGCTCACCCGCCGCGGCTCCCGACGTGTCGGTGGCAGCGCTCGCGTCGTTGGCGGCCTCCTCTCGCTGGGCCTCCTCGAGCGGGCCGAGATCGACCCCGAAGTCAGTCAACGCCGCACGCGTCCGCGCGATCGACTCCGCCTCGAGCTGGTCGCCGTCCGGCAGTTCGGCGTTGGGTGGCACCAAGGTGGCGACCTTCGCGAGCAGTCCATCGAACGAATCAACGCCATCGAACATCGCGAGCAGGCTCGGATCGGCGCCGGCGTCCTCGAAGCTCTGGCGCATCGCGGCGAGCTCCGCGGCCTCGCTCGGCTCGGCGTCGTCACCCTCCTCGGCCTCGGTTCCGTGAGCAGGCTCGACGGTCGCGCCTCGCGACACGTCCGGCTCCGGCGTCGCCGCGGCGACGCTCGTCAGCCCCTGCGCAGGACGTCGCTCGCTCCGCTGCCAGCGCCCCTCCTCGTGGAACGCGGCGAGCGGCGCGGGGTCGTCCTTCAACGACTCCTCGACGACCAGCAACGCATCGAGCTCAGCGCCCCGTCGCGTCGACGTCAAGACGACGCCCCGCCACACGAGGACGAGCTGCTCTGCGTCGGCGTCGAGCCACAGCGTGTCGAGGGCGAGCGGCACCTCCTCGGCGCGGCTCGCGGGCGCGCCGTTTCGCCGCACGAACGCGCGCGGGCGGACCCCCGGGAGCTGGGTCTCGAGGAGCGGCATGTCCGGGCGCAAGCCCTCGATGCGGACGCGCTCGTCGCCTCGAAGGTAGCCTTCGACGCGCTGGTCGACGGGCGCTGCCTGGTGCGTGTTCCAGTCGAAATCTGCGGGGAAATAGGGCCAGCGCGTCTTCAACCAGGCGTCATCGAAGGTGCCGAGCGCGGCACGGCGCGAGGGGCTCGCCTCGGCGATCGGAGCGAACCCGAGGAGCGCGTGGGGCGCGTCGACCCTCACCACCGCGAGCGACTTTCGCAGCGCGCCGACGGACAGCGAGATGACGGCGCGCTCGCCGCGACGGCTCGGCTCGGGGACGTGGGTGCCCACGAGGACCACGTCGGCCTGGGGCTTCCACGGTGCGAAGTCGGTCGCGTAGCGCGCGAGGTCCGTCGACGCCGGCTCGAAGGCGAGCTCGCCGGAGAGAGGCGGCTGCGCGCGTGTCGGCAGCCGCGTCGCCACGCCGTGATCGACGAAGGCATACCCGCATTTCACGACGACGGTGACGCCCTCGCCCCGCGGGAGCGCGCCGAAGACGGGTGCGACGAGCGAGCGGGCTTCGTTGACGAGCTTCATTCGACCGCCACGCCCGGCTTGATCTCGACAGGGCTGCCGGCCTCGATGGCGAGCGCGTCTTCGGAGGTCACCAACACCGCCTCGGTGCCCTTGAGGACGAGCGTTGCGCCGTGGAGCTCGATGCCATCCTTCGTAAGCACGAGCTTCGTCTCTCCGATCGCGAGCTCGATCGCGTCCTCGGTGAGACGGATCTTCGGGCGGGGATTCGGCGCGGCCAGCTCGCGCGCGAGGGTTTGATCGCGGACATCGAAGGCCCTCTCGACTTGCTCGTCGAAGGTCTGCTCGGCCTTGAGCTCCGCGGCCAGCCGCGTCTTGGACGCCTTCGCCAGACGCAGACCGGCTGCGGCGGCCGCCGCCGTGAGCCCCACCGCGCCGACGCCAACGCCGGCGATCGCGGCCGCCGGTGACTCGAGCGCGGGAATGCTCCCGCGCGTGAGGCCGTTGAGAATGCCACCTGCGGCGAGGGAGCCGAAGATGCCGCCGCCGGCGATCGTCGCCGTCAGCTTGTTCGCGGCCTCGGCCGCCTCGGTCGCCTTGTCGACGGCCTCGATGCGGTCTTCCCTCGCGTCAAAGGCATCGTCCTCACATGCCTCGCTGACGTTGGTCTCGAGCAGCGCGATCGTTACGCCGTCATCATCGACGCGGATCGCCGAGCGACCCGCCGAGACGTCGACCACCGGCAACGCGCCGCAGTCGCGGACGGTGACGGCGGCCCCGCTCCGCGTAGAAGAGACGATGCGATGGGGTTCGAGCGCGATGCGCGCCTCGCTTCCCTCGAGCACCGCGCCCGCCGCCAGGTGGAGGCGAGCGTCCGCCTCGATCGCAACCTCCTGCGTCGCCTCCTGCGCGGTGTCGAGCAACCCTCGCGGACGAACGTTGCGACCGACGCCCCCACCACGCTTGACGCGCCCACGACGGCCGAGCCGCACGAGGCGCCCCTCGATGTCGACGCGCCCTTCCACCGTCGACAGGGTCATTTCCGACCGCGCCCGGAGGACGACCTTGCCGCCGGCGACGGTGGTCCCGTACACGCCGCGGACCGACGCGACGAGGAGTGACGACACCGACGCGGAAAGGGTCGACGAGATCGCCGCGCTCGCCCCACCCGAGAGCCCAGCGATGCCCGGCGACACGATGCTGACGGCCTTGAGCCCCGCGACCTTGACCGAGTCGTCACCGTAGACGAGCGTCTTGCCGGGTGACTTCGAGACGCCGCTCGTCGCGATCGCCTCGTACGTGTTGTAGCCGAACAGGAGGCCGCGCAGCGTGGCCTCGATGAAGTTGGCGAACGGCGAAGTCGACCACGTGGACAGCGTCAGGTAGGCGCGTGCGCCGAGCAGTGCGCCGGAGATCACGAGGCTCACCGTGGTCGCGATCTTGGAGCCCACCTCGAACGACCCGCTCGACACGAACCCTCCTGCGCCCAGGTAGACTTGACCGGCCTCGGTACGCGCCATGACGCCGATGAAGCGGTTGGTAGGGTGCTTGCCCAGGAGCAACTCGGACTCGACGTCGTGGCCTCGATGGAGGAGGCCGGGAGCGAGAGCATCCAGGATCTTCTCGTCGAGGCCGCGCCCCGACTCGTGCTGAAACGTCGCGTGGAGGCCCACGAAGCCCGAGGCATCCCGGCCGAGTCGGAAGTCAGTCGGCGGGAAGGGGATCTGGAAGCGAATGAACTCGGGGCAGGCGTCGGAAGTTCCGTCGGACATGGTCGTGTTGCGTGGGAGTGGGTGAAGGGCCGGTGGGGTCAGCGCTCGGAGAGCCGCGACATTGTTGACTTATGTCAATCCAAGGTCCGACCGGGTCAGCGCCGCCGCCCGAACTCGATCGTCGCGCCGTTCGGGCTGCGGAGACGGTGGAGCTCGGCTTCGCTCCGGTTCACGACCGAGGGGTGGAGAGCGTCGGGAACCGCGCCGACGATCACCGGCCGATCCGGGTGCCCATCGACGAAGCTGATGAGCACCTCGGTGCCGGGGCGAAGTGGAAAGTGGAGCCCCTCGCGCTGCCCGACGAACGGCTGGGCCATCCGCACCGGGCACGAGCGCGCCTTCGTGCGGGACGACTCGGTGTCGAACCGGAATTGAATGAGGTAGCGGCCCTGGTCATCGAGGACGGCATCGCGCGAAACGCCGACCGCGAACGGGCGATCCTGGATGGTCGCCGTCACGACGTTGGGCATCGTGGGCATGGGACGCGTGCGCTTCGGCCTGAAGGGGCGGTCACCGCGCACGGCGACGAACTCGTTGACGTACTCGTACGTGCCCGGCGCCTCACCGTCTCCGGCGAGGACGACGTGGTGCGTGACCTCGGTGAAGAGAAGCGGGAGGTGTGGCGCCGTCGCATGGTCCGGATGGTCGGTGAGCACGGTTCGCCCACCGGCTCGGAACGGGAGCACGGTGCTTCGGCCCTGGTAGACCTTCTGCCAACACAGGACCTCCTCGATGCGAACCTGCGCGAGCTGCTCGGCCTCTTCTTTTGAGCGGAGCCAACCGAACTCGTACACCCCGCCCATGTGGGGGCTCGTCGGCTCCGGGGTGGGGGTGGGGGTGGACTCGGCGCGAGGCTTCCCGCCGTGGGCCCATTCGCGCAGGGCTTTCTTGGCGGAGCGCACCCCGTCGAGAGGTTGATCGGGTCGTTCGTAATCGTGTCCGCGGACGACGTAACCATCCGGCGCGAGCACGGCCTTCTCGGTCAGCTCGAAGACGTTCCGTGCCACGCCCGAGCTCTCGAAGCGCACCTCGCCGGCGCCCTCACAAGGGCGGAAGCGCGTCGGCATGTCGGTCAAGACGAGGCACTCATGCTCGGCGCCATGCTCGAAGAACCCCGAAATTCCGTCGTATTCGGCGCGACGCGCGAGAAAGTCGAGGTCGGTCTCGCCGTACTGGACGACGAGCTCGAGCGCTCGCGGGTCACCCACGACGTCTTCGGCGAGCAGGATCTCGTAGTCGGACAGCTCGGGCAGCGGCCTCTGGACGAGGTCGTAGCGATTCAGCACGGCCTCGAACAGGTTTCGTCGCGTCACCGACACGAACACCGAGTACGACTTGACCATCATCAACATGCTTGCCCGCGGCGACGCGACGATCCGATGGCGGCGAACGCCGGGCGAGCCAGGGACGAGGCAGGTCTCGGCTTCATGGACGACCCCGTGGAACCGCCGCCGCACGCCGGAAGCGAACGCGACCTCGAAGGTGAGCGATGCCCCTGGCTGCAACGCGGGGACTTCGGGGAGGTCGAGCGCGCGACTGATCTCCGCCTCCATCCGGAAGAACGCCGAGATGCTCTCCTCGACGAAGAGCCGGCGCACGAGGAGCTGGGGGATGGGTTCGAGGGCCCCCCCCCGACCGGGCTGGAGGAGCGTGACCTGAATCGACTCGGGGATGAGGTCGAAGAGCCTAAGCCGCCGCGCGCGGGCCGTGCGACGAAATTTCATCGCCGTCCGCCATCACCATGCGGACCCCGTTCGAACACCCCGCCCGCCTTCGCGCCCTCGCCGTGCAACACGGCGCCGCGCTCCCGACGCTCGCGCCCTTCCGGTACCTCGAGCTCGCGTGCGGCCTCGGAGGCGAGCTGCTCCCGCTCGCCGCGCGCTTCCCGGAGAGCACCTTCGTGGGCTCGACCGACGCCGAGTTCCTCGCGACCGCGCGCGCCGACGCGAGCCGCTGCGGGCTCGCGAACCTCACGTTCACGACCGAAGCCGAGCTCGAGGGGCGGTTCGACTTCGTGATCGCGAACGACGTCTACGCCACGCTCTCCAGGTCCGAGCAGGGCCGGCTCCTCGGTCGGATCGCGCGGCACCTCGCACCCGACGGCGTCGCCGCGATCGCCTACCCCACCTTGCCCGGTGCGAGCTTCCGACGCTTCGTGCGCGAGACCCTGGCGCGCCCGAGCCGGGCCGAGATGTCGGCCCACGAGCAGCTCGCGTGCGTGAAGGGCCGCCTCAGCGACCTCGCGCGTCACCTGCCCGAGGGCTCATCCGCGCACGTCGAGCTGCTCCGCGACGAGCTCGAGCGCGCCTTCGTCGAGGCGACGACGCGCCCCGCAGCCTTGTTCTCCCTCGGGGGTGAGGCGCTGCACGTCGCCGACGTCCTCCTCGCCGCACGACGGCAAGGCCTCGAGTTTCTCTGCGATGCCGCGCCCGCCACGGGCGAGGGTGAACTCGAGACGAGCTTCGTTCCGCTCCTCGTCGCCGACGGCCTCCCTCGGCTGGAAGCCGAAGAGATCCTCGATCTCGTGAGCGAGAGACCCGCTCGTGCGAGCCTGTTCGTTCACGCCGGTCGTCCGATCTCCGGGGAGGCCGTCGTGGCGCCCCTCTGCGCCGCGGGCTACTTCGCGGGGAGCTTCACCGTGCTCGAAGCCGAGCCCGAGCTGGCGCGCGGGGTCGTCCAGAGCTTCGCGACGCGTCCCGGTCCGGTCATCGCCACCGACGAGCCGGCGCTGAAGGCCGCGCTGTTGTCGCTCGCCGACGCCTGGCCCGAGGGCCTCCGCGAACCGCAACTCCGCGCGACGCTAGCCGAGCGACTCGGGCGCGACGGCGTGGCGGTGACGGACGCCGACGTCGACGCGACGCGGCTCGATCTCGAGGAGCTCGTCCGACGACGGCAGCTCGAGGTCTTGCCGTGGACCCCCTCATCCCCGGAGCCACTCGGTGACCGGCCTCGCCTGCACCCGTGGGCCCGGATCGAACTCGAGCGCGGAATGCCCCTGACGAGCGTGCGTCACGAGCCGGTCGAGCTCGATCCGGCCGTGGCCGCCGTCGCCCTTCTCCTTGATGGAACGCAATCCCTCGCGGCATGTGCCGCCGCGCTCGGGGCCGCCATCGCTGCGGGCACGCTGACGATCGATGCGCTGCCGAGCGCCCCGGAGGTCCGGACGAACGTGCTTCACGACGTCGTCGCGAGCCTCGCGGAGAAGCTGCGGCGGCTCGGGCTCCTCGAGGACCGCCGGTAGGAGAACGTCGCTCGCCACTCGTGACGGCCCGCGCGATCAGGCGTCGTCGTCGTCGCCGATCGCGCCGAGGACCGACGGGCGCATCCCGTCGACCGTGACCATGACGGCGTGATCGAGAAAGAGGGCGTGCCCCTCGTGGTGGTCGTCGTGGTGCTCCTCGTGGTGCTCGTCATGGTACGTGTCATGGTGCGTGCCGTGCGACGAGGCCCCCCCGCCAACCAGCTCCTCGGCCAACGCGCGGATGAGGCGCCGCCGCGCCTTGTCGGTCCACTCGATGTTGATCGCGCGATCGGTAACTTCCCAGTAGGCGCGCTTCTGGACCGAGACGAGGTGCTGCATCGCCGCCGAGATGTCCGCCTCCGGCACCGCGGCGAGGTCTCGCTTCACCCGCTCGAGCTGCTCGTGAAGGTGCTGCTCGACGAAGAACGCCCCAAGGATCAACTTCGCGCGGACCCGCGCCGGAACCACCTTCCCGTCACGCAGGCTCGGCAGCGAGATGAAGTGGCTGAGCAAATCGTCGGCGACTTCGGCCTTCTGAAGGTAGGCGCTCTCGACGACGTGCTCGAGATCGAAGCAGGCGAGGTTCGAGACGAACGCGCAGTCCTGCTCGTCGGCGAGGTTCGCGTACACGACGAAGAAGGCTCCGATGCGACGCGTGAAGCGGGCGTCGCCGCACAGCTCCGCGGCGAGCTGACGGTACTGGTAGAAGACGTCGAACGAGGCTCGGTTCTCACGGCGGTTCAGCGCGTCGCGGATGAAGGTGTTGAACACCCGAATCGAGAGCGACACGACGTGGCGGTCGTCTCGGCGCTCGGCCTCGACGGCGATGCGCCGGTTGACGTTGGCGATCGTGCTGATCTCGTCGGGCGCCTTTGACAGCGCGTGCCGGTAGCAGAGGACGAGCTGGTAAAGCACGTGCATCTCGAGCCACGTGCGCTTCTGGTTGATCATCTGAATGGCGTGGTGGCTCATCCCGACGAAATCGCTGCGGCCGACGAGGAACCACTCATCGCCCATCCGCGGCTTCACCTCCCCGTAAGTGCGGATGACCTGACGCAAGGCCCACACGCCCTCCTGCGCGACGCTCCGATCGGCGCGGTCGAACGCCTTGATCACGATGGTGCCGATCTGGAACAAGAGATCCTGGATCTCGTCCTGCGCCACGTCAGGGCGACGCTTGCCCTCCGCGACGTCGCGCAGCGTATCGGTGATCCCGTGGCGGAGCCGCCGGATGATGACCGACGGGTCGAGGAAGCGAACCACGTAAAAGAAGTACGGGATGAGGACCACCCAACCGACGAGCGCGCCGACCACGGAGAGCCGGTACGCCCACATCGGCACGAAATTCGGCCCGATGATGAACGAGACCCAGAGCACGTGTGCCGCACCCGCTGCGCCGAGCGTGAGGACGACGCGGTTCACGCGGTCGCGAAAGAAGAGGTCGATGAGCTTCGGCGTGTGCATGTTCGCGGTCAGCGGGATCGCGAGGCCGATCGTCGCGAGCAGCATCGCGAGCACGTTGTTGTAAGCCCGCGCCATCGGACTCAGCGTGTTGAGCAGCTGAGCGTTGTTGTTCAGCCCCTCCCAGGACAGCGTGTGAAGCGGCGGGAAGCCGTGCTCGCGGAGCTCGAAGTAGAGCTCGGCGCCGAAGAGGACCGTGAGACCCACGGCGATCGTCGCGAAACCGCGGGCAAACTCGATGCGAAGCTCGTCGATGAACCGTCTTGCCATGGGACCGCCGGAACCGCGACGATGTTACTCCGTCCGCGCCCGGGCGTGGAGCTTCGCGACGAGCTCGACGTGCGGGGTGTGCGGCAGCGTGTCGTACGCCTGCAGCTCGACCAGCGCGAAGCCGGCCGCGAGCCTGTCGAGGTCACGACGCAACGCCGCCGGGCTGCAGCTCATGATCCGGACCTCGGCGGGTCCGCGACCCGCAAAGGCCACGAGCCTGTCGCAGACGAGCTCTCCCATCCCCGAGCGGGGCGGGTTCGCGACGACGAGGCGAGGTGCGAGCCCCGCGGCGAAGGTCCGCTCGAGGAACGCGAGCGCGGTCTCGGGTGCTCCGCCGCCCGCCGTGGCGCTCTCGGCGTACGCCTCGCACGCGAGGACCTCCGCCGAGCCGGCGGCGAGCAGCGACGTGGTGACGCCGACGCCGGCATACAGGTCGAAGGCGAGGCCGCCCGGTGGTTTTGCGCACAGGTCGCGGTAAGCGAGCTCGGCCACCTCCGGGTTCGGCTGCAAGAAGCCGAGCGGTCCGACGTCGACGTGCCTCCCGGCGAGCTCGAGCGCGATGGTCGTCGCACCGCGGAGCGAGCGGGCCTCGCTGCCCCGGATCGCGTTGCCGCCATCGTCCTGAACGGACCAGGCGATGCCCGCCAGGCCCTCGAGGGCGTCCGCGAGCTCGTGCGCGCGGGTCCGCGAGCTCGCCGTGACGAGGGTGACGAGGACGTCGCCGCGGCCGTTCGTCTTCAGCCAGACGTATCGCAAATCCCCAGCGTTTTGTCGCTCGTCCCACGCCTCGATGCCCAGTTGCGTGGCGGCGTCGGCGACGGCGAGAGCGGCCGCGGCGACGTCGGGATGGTCGACCAGGCAACCCGCCATGTCGGCGAATTGATGACTGTCACGGCGGAAGCTCCCGAGGTGCATCCGACCGCCGTACGACCGAGCGACGCGCTTGCTCGACCAGCGATACCCGAGCGCCGAAGGCCCGCTCCGAACCTCGTCGACGGCGAGACCGTGGTGGTCATGGAGCATGCGCCGCTTCTCCTGACGTTGCCGCTCGAGGTCGAGCACCATCCAAGGACAGCCGGTGCACCGACCGCCCTTCCCCTCGTGCTCGGCGCACGGAGGCGCGAGGCGCTCGGGAGCCGGCGCGAGCCACTCGACGACACGGCCGTACGCCCGCCTCGGACTCGGCGGCCTCGGTCGACCGACGTGCTCGAGCTGCACGAGCGCGCGCTCGCCCGGAAACGCGCCAAGCACGTGGATCTCGGATTCCGTCGAGATCGCGAGCCCCTCGCCCTCGCGCCCGAGAGAGTCGACGTCGACGGGAATGCGGTCTCCTGGTTTCACGGAGGCACCATACCCTTGACGACGCGGGTCGTCGCGGTTGTGCTGTCTCCGATGTCGAGGCTCGATGCGCCCTGGCCCGTCGCCACGACGGCGCTCGGAGGCTGCCACGCAGGAACCGTCCTCTGGAGGTTCGGCGGGCAGCGGATGGTCACGGTCGTCGCGAAGGCGAGCTTTGCGCTCACGGCCGACGCCGACATGACCCTGATCGCGCCCGAGCCGTTGCATCGCTCGGAGCGCCAGGAGGGTGGCCCGATGTCGAGCGTCCGTCGGGCGAGCGAGGTCGCGCCGCAGCTCCGCTTCGTCGACGTGACGATGAGCGGGCACGCCCATCCCCCGTACCTCGGAGCCACCGAGGTCGCGGTGCGCCTCGCGATCCAGACGGGCACGTCGGTGCTCCTCGACCGCCTCGTCTACGCCGTGGGCGATCCGGATCCCGCGACGGGCGGTCGTCACCCGATGAGGCCGGTGCCGCTCGGCTACGAGCGGGCGTACGGCGGTATCGGATGCGGCGACAACCCGCTCGGTGTCGGCTTCGGCGCGAACGCCCACGAAGCTCCGAACCTCGTCGATCCGCGCGGGGCCGAACAGGTCGCCGCGCTGACCCCGATCCCCGCCGTGTTTCCCTGCCGAAAGCATCGGCTCGGCCCTCTGCCGAGGAGCGCGCTCGGCGAGCCGCTCATCGCCCTGCCCGACGACTTCGATTGGGACTATTTCCAGTCGGCGCCGGCGGCGCAGCGCATGCCGATGCTGCAGGGCGGCGAGTGGCTCATGCTCGAAGGCGTGTTCCCGGGTGTCCCGCGCCTTCAGACCCGCCTCCCCGACCTCACGGCCGTGGCGCGTGTGTACGTCGCGGGCGGGCACGCCACGCAGGCGCCGGAGCTTCTGCCGCTGCGGATCGACACGGTCCACGTCGACGCCGACGAGGGGACCTGCCACGTGGTGTGGCGCGCGAGCTTCGCGCTTCCCGAGGAAGAAGCCGTCGACGCGCTCAGCCTCGCCGTCGCCCTCGGCTCTGCGAGCCTCCCTGTCGCGTGGCCCGACGCCAGCGCGGTCTTCGCCCAGGCTCGGCCGCGCCCGGCCAATCCGTACGCCGACGAGACGCCGACGTTCGTCCCGTCCGAACCGTTCGAGCCTGCGCTCGGCACCGACGCGACGATGGCCGCCGAGGCGCTCGTCGCGCCGGTATCCCCATTTTTCGAGGGGACGATGGCGCTCGCACCGGGCGGTCTCGGGCGCTCGATCAGCGACGCGGTACCGTTCGCCATCGCGGCTCCGAAGGGGGTCTCGACAGGCCCGGCCATCCCGGACGCGCCTTGGGCACCTCCGAGCGACGACGGTCCGCGCGCCGGGTCGATGCGGACCTCGGGCGAAGAGACCGTCGCGCTGACGAACGTGGACGCGCAACGGGAAGCGCTCGAGAAGGCGCAGCGAGAGGCCGAAGAGCGCCGCCTCGCCGAAGAGGCGCGCATTCGCGGGGAGCTCGAGCGAGAGCGACAGGCCGCCGAGGAGCGCCGGCTCGCGGAAGAAGCCGCCGAGCGCGCGCGCAAGGAGGCCGAGGACCGCCGCCTCGCCGAGGCCGAGAAGTTTCGCCGCGAGCAAGAGGAGGCGCAACGCGAAGCCGAGCGGCGTGCCGCCCAGAAAGCCGCGGAGCGGCGCGAACAGACCGACCAGGTGAAGCGAAACCTCTACGGTGCGTTCAAGAGGAAGCAGTGAAGCGAACGAACCAAGCGAAGCGCGCACGAGGGTGGCTCGGTGCGGCGCTGCTCGTGGGCTGTGGTGACGCCGCGCCACCGCGCGTCGACGTCAGCACCGCAGGAGGTCTCCGCGTCACGCTGGAAGGGGCTCGACTCACGATCTCGGCACGCGACGGAAGGCCGCTGCTCGAGGGGTTGCCGCCCGCCGACGTCGCCGAGGAGTCGCCTCCACTCGTCGGGTTTGCGGCGCGTGACATCGAGACGACCTACGAGATGCAGTTCGGCTCGTTCAAGCCGACCGAAAATCCGGCCGGTCCCTGGCGCGTCGCGCGCACGTTCGAGCAAGACGCGGAAGGCGCGCTCGTCCTGAAGGACGCTTCAGGCAGCGCGCTCGCCAAGCTCGCCTTTACGTCGCCACGCGATGGGCAGCTCGTCGTGACGACGACCGCGACCGCAAACGTGAAGCGCCTCTCGTGGGGCGTTCGCTGCAACGAGCAGGATCACTTCGCCGGCTTCGGCGCGCAGACGTGGGACGTCGATCACCGCGGCCAGACCGTCCCGACGTGGGTCCAAGAGAACGGGATCGGCAAGACGGCGGACGACGAGTACGTCGGTGCGTGGTTCGTGCAGGGCCGACGCCACTCGTCGCACCTCCCGACGCCGCAGTTCCTCGCGCGACGTGGCTATGTCCTCGCGGTGAAGACGGAGCGCCGCGCGATCGTCGCGCTCTGCAGCGAGACCGCCGACACCGCCCGCTTCGAGTTCGAGCTGGGCTCGACTGTTGAGCTCTACGACGGGCCGACACCCGCCGAGGCGCTCGAGCGCGCCGGGGCCTCGCTGGGCCGACCGCGCATGCCACCACGCGTCGCGTTCGCGCCGTGGCTCGACGCCATCCGCGGCAACGACGAGGTGAAGCGCGTCGCCTCGAAGCTGCGCAGCGAGAAGGTCCCGTCGAGCGTGATCTGGAGTGAGGACTGGAAGGGCGCCAAGCAAGACGGAGACAGCTACAAGCTCTCCGAGGAGTGGGAGGTCGATCCGAGCCTCTACCCCGACATGCCGAGCCTGACGAAGGAGCTGCATGCCACCGGGTTTCAGTTCCACGTCTACTTCAACTCGTTCGTCTACAAGGAGACGAAGGCCTTCGCGGAGGCCTCGCCGAAGGGCTACCTCGTCAAGCGCGAGGACGGCACCGACTACCTCTTCACCGGCGCGAAGTTCACCGAGACCGGCCTCCTCGACGTGTTCAACCCCGCAGCGCGAGCCTGGGCAGTCGACAAGATGCGGGCCGCGATCGCGCTCGGCGCCGACGGCTGGATGCACGACTTCGCGGAGTGGCTCCCGACGGACGCGGTCACGGCCTCTGGCAGCGGCGCGGACCTCCACAACCGCTACCCCGTCGCCTGGCAGGAGCTCGCTCGCGAGGCGATCGACGGGGTGAACGACGGGGTGGAGCGCCTCTTCTTCGCGCGCTCCGGCTGGTTCGGGACGCCCCAGCTCGCCGACGTGATCTGGGCTGCCGATCAACGCACGAACCTGGAGCCCGACGACGGCCTGCCCACGATCCTTCCCATCGGGATCGGGCTCGGAATCCTTGGCATCTCGACCTACGGTCACGACATCGCCGGCTACCAGTCGGGTACCAACGAGGGCTCGACGAAGGAGGTCTTCTTCCGGTGGACCGAGCTCGGCGCGTGGAGCCCCGTGATGCGGACGCACCACGGGCTTCAGGCCTCGAAGAACTGGAACTGGGAGAAGGACGCCGACACCGTCGCGCACTTCCGGAGGTACGCGGCCCAGCACATCGCGCTGGCTCCGTGGTTCGAGGGGCTGGCGCGCGAGGCGAGCCAGACCTCGATGCCGATCTGGCGCGGGATGTTCCTCCACTTCCCCGACGATGCGGCGACCTGGCCCATCACCGACCAAGTGCTCGTCGGCTCGCACGTGCTGGTCGCCCCGGTGCAGACGCCGGGCGCGAGCTCACGAGGGGTGTACCTCCCGACCGGCGCTTGGTATCCGTGGGCCGCCGGCGCCCCGCTCGAGGGAGGCGCGTCGATCACCGCGGCAGCGCCGCTCGAGGAGATCCCCGTGTTCGCACGAGCAGGCGCGGTGATCCCGACCTACCCCGACGGCCTCTTGACGCTTGTCAATGAGTCGCCCGAGGTCCCCGGCCCCGAGAGCGTGAAGGACGATCGCGTCGTCCTCGTGTTCCTCGGCGATGCGGGTTCGTTCACCGAGGAGGGTGGGAAGCTCCGCTACCGACTCGAGCACCTCGGCGGTCTGTCGGGCACACCGACCGTACGCTTCGGCGGCGAACCGCTCGCGCCGTGTGCTTCGCCCCTCGTCGCCCCTTGTGTCGAGCCCTCGAAGGACGGGCTCACGGTCGCGCACGTCATCGGTCCAGGGACGCTCGAGCTCGATGGCTCGGGGCCTGCGGCGCGACTCGTCATCGAGGGAGGCGCGGCCGATCGCGCGCTCACCCTTCGCCTGCGTCACCCTTGAGTGTGCTCGACGTGAGCCGCCCCGATGCCGCGGTCGTCGCGAGAGGGCGCTGGACGCCCGTCCCCGCTGCGCTAGCATCCGCCGCATGCTGATCTCGGAAGCGTGCACCCGCGGGGTCCTGGTGAAGGTCGAGTCACGCTACCTCCCCGAGCGCTCCGCACCCGCGCGCGGCGGCTGGTTCTTCGCGTACACGGTGACGATCACGAACCAGGGCCAAGAGTCGGTGCAGCTCATCAGCCGACACTGGGTCATCACTGACGCCCACGGACGCACCGAGCAAGTGCGAGGACCGGGGGTCGTGGGAGAGCAGCCGCGCCTCGAGCCGGGCGAGTCGTTCGAGTACACCTCGGGCTGCCCGCTGCGCACCTCTTTCGGGACGATGCGCGGCACCTACCAGATGGTCACCACCGATGGCGACGCCTTCGACGCCGAGATCGCGCCCTTCTCGCTCGCGACGCCCGAGTCGCTGAACTGACGAGCGCGATTGCGGCTGGCATGCGCCCGCGATAACTCGCGGACCATGGGGAATGGAGCTCACCGCGTCGCGCTCGCGATCCTGGTCCTCGCCGGCTGCAAGGCGGATCCGCGCCCGAGGGACGTCGACGGCGCCCCCGACCTCGTCAGCTACGCCGTCGTGCAACCCGCCGAGCTGGCACGGATCGCGAAAGCCTTCGACGAGGGTCGAGGCGAAGCACTCCAGCGCTGCAGCGAGGCAATGGAGCTCGTCGATGCCATCAAAGATCCGGTCGACACCGCGGCGTGGGGCGGCCTCGTGACGGCAGCCGAACGTTCGGGGCGCTCACGCTTCTTCGCCGATCGACACCACGAGAATGCTTCATTTTTGCGCGTGCTTCGCGAGGGCGACGACGAGATCGTGAAGCGTACCGCGAGCGCCGCCCAGTTCACCGCGCAGCAACGCGGGTGCTCCTCGGCCGGCGACGTTGCCGGCGCCACCATGAGCACGTTCCGAACGACGACTGAGCGCCGCCTCGAGACGCGAGGCCGGGCGACGAGCGAAGCGGCCTGGCAGCTGCAGGGCCAGCGAGATGCCCTCGGTAAGCCAAACCTGCCGCCGCTCGGCAAGCAGCTCGACGCGTTGGCGCAAGGGACCTTCCTCATCGAGGTGGCGCTGCCCGAGCTTGCCTACCGCCGCGATCGCCTTGCGGCCGAGCTCCCCATCGTCAAGCAAACGCTCGCGCGGGCGCTCGACGTCGAACGCGAGCGTCAGGCCCGCAGCGCGGCGGCCGACACCGACCGGAAGCTCGCCGAGGACCGCGTCCGTGAGCTGACGACGGCGGCCGAGCTGGCAGACGCGATGGCGCCCCGAGCGGCAAGCTGGTCGAAGGATGCCCCTCGCGAGCTTCGCGAGACGCGCGAGGGCTGTGCCGAGATCCTCGAGGCGCTTCACCGAGCCATCGCGAAGCGTGGCCACCAGTAACGGGCGCGCGGTGGCCGCCCGACCTCAGAGATCTCAGCCCGCGAGGCACCTCAGCCCGCGAGGCATCTCAGCCCGCGAGGCATCTCAGCCCGCGAGGCATCTCAGCCCGCGAGGCATCTCAGCCCGCGAGGAGCAGCACCTTGAACTGGCTCGGCACGATGCGGGCGCCGACCATGTTGGTCGAGTTCTGAAGCGAAATGCTGGTCAAACGCGTGGCAGGCAGGCCACCGACGAGGACCGTGAAGGCCGCGGTGAGGTGACGCGACGGGCCCATCACCGTGCCGGACGCGACCCCGGTCGCAACGCCGGCCTGGTCGCCGAGCGTCAGTGGCGTGACCGTTCCCATGTTGTGGGCCGGCGTGCACATCCACAGCACCTTCGGGTAGAACGCGACCGCCGTCGGCCCGAGGGCGAAGTTCGGATAGGGGATCGGCACCGGCGTCGGCATCGGGGTGAGGCAGACGTCGGGGAAGGCGAAGTCGAGCCCAGGAATCGGACCTTGCGCGTTTGCAAACATCGTCTGCTCCTCATCCCACCAGGATCTGACCACCGTCGACCTTCACGATCTCCTGGGCGGTCACGACGGTGTTCTGCCCATGGAGGTTGACGGTCCGCTGCGCCTCGTAGTCGATTCGCTCCGCCCGCAGGTGGTCCGCCTCTTCGACGGTACGGTAGGAGCGCTTCACGCGCTGGCTCCAGCGGTCGAAGACCGAGTCGAGGCTCGTCGCGTACGCCTTGATGCGCTCGAATTTTCCGGAGAGCCCTCGTCCGACGACGTCGATGCGCTCGGCCACGAGCCGCGCGTCGAGCGCCTTCAGACCGAGGCTGGCCGCCGCGAGCTCGATCCCGTGCGATGACGCCAGCGCGAGTTCCTCCTTCGCCGTGATCGACACCCGACCGCGCTCCGCGGCGATCTCGAGATCCCCCTCGGCGACCAGGCGAGTCGGAGCGCCCTCGTCACGCTCGAGCACGGCGAGCACGTAGCAGGTCCCCCGCTCCGTCGCGGCGACGAGGACAAGGTCGTCGGTCTGCGGCTCGACGAGGCAGCTCACGGCTCGCCTCGCGCGGAAATCGCCCGAACCGGCTCGCACGACGAACGAGTCGCCGTCACGCCGGAGGACGAGCCCTTGCTCTTGGGTCACGTCGGCGGAGAGTTCACGGGCGAGTCGATTCATGGTGGGTCCTCTCGGGGTACGAGGTCGAGTCGGCGCAGCGGGAGATGGGCATTGAGGTCATTCGTCGCGCGGCAGGAAATCTTCGGCCTCCGCAAGGTCGACATCATCGCCGAGGGCGAGCAACCGATGGGTGAAGGTCGCCCCATCGTCCTTGGTTCGATGAAAGCGCGACCTGAAGAGAGTCGCACTCGTAAAGTCGCTCGCCGAGACGTCGGCATGCGAAAAATCAGCGTAGCTGAGGTCGGCGCCATGGAACTTCGTCGCGACGGCGCGGGCCTTCTGAAACATGCACTCGCGTAGCTCGGCGTCCGTGAGATCGGCGCCCTCCATGACGCACTCGTTCCAGACGCTCCCGCGCATGGCGACGCGCCGCAGGGACGTCCGCAGAAGCTTCGCACCGAGGAACATGGCGTGCTCGCCGCGCGCCCCGTCGAGGCGTGCATCGGTCAGGTCCGCTTCATGGAAGTTGCACTGGCGAAGCTCGGAGTCCTCGAGGGTTGCACCCACGAGCTTCGCCTTCGAGAACTGGGTGACGAGGATCGTGGCGCCGGCGAAATTCTGACCCCGGAGATCGCAGTCGTTGAACACGCACAGCTCGAGCGACGCCCCCTCGAAGCGCGCCGTCGAGAGGTCCGCGGCCACCACGACGACCTGCTTCAGGCGCGCTCGCCGCAGATCGAGCGAGCGACACGAGCGCGCCGACAAGATGCCGAGTCGATCGAGCTCGGAGCCCTCGAACGAGGCCTCGTCGAGCGAGGACTCGACGAGCTGGGTGATCACGACCCTCGCCCCCTTGAAGCTCGTGCGGTCGAGCGTCGACGCGACGAATTTCGCCGCGGTCAGATCGGCCCGATCGAAACAGGCTCCGCGAAGTCGACCGCGAACCACCGTGACGTGCCGCAGGTTGGCGTCGGCAAAGCTCGCGCCGTCGAGGTCGCAGTCGTTCAGGATCGCCTCCTGCAGCGATGCGCCTCGCAGGTTGGCCGACCGGAACGAGCATTTCTCGAAGATGCCGCCGGCAAGCCGTGCCTCCGAGAGATCGAGCCCATCGAGGAGCTCGCCCTCGATCACCTCCCCCTCGCTGACACGTCTCGTGAGCTCCGCGGCGTTCATCGTCAGCGCTCCACGAACAAGATGAATTTCATGTTCGCGTCGTCGAAGCGAGTCGAGCTCGATCCCTTGATGCGCGCGAAGTTGACGCGAAACAGGTTCGCGCCGCGAAAGTCGGCCCCCTCGATGTCGGACTTCGCGAGCAACCCCTCGACGAGGTTCGCGCCGGCGAGGTTCGCCGAGCGCAGGTTCGCCTTCATCAGGATCGCCCCCGGAGCTTGCACCCGGTGCAGACGCGCGTTCTCGAGGCAGGATTCGCTGAGATCGGCCCCGGTCAGGTCGGCGTCGGACAGGTCGACACCCGCCAGGTTCGCGCCCCGAAAATTCGCACGCGGGAGCTTGGTCCCGACGAAGCGCGCGCGCGGAAGCGAGGAGGACTGCAGCATGCGGAGGTTCGAGCAGTCGGCGCCGCTGAAATCGGCTTCCTCGGCCGAGACCGCCACGAACACCGACTCGACGATCCGGGCACCTCGAAAGTCGGCGCCGTCGAGCCTGACGTGAATGAAATTGACCTTCTCTAGCGTGCAGCCGGAGAAATTGCTGCCGCAGAGATCGAGGGGGCGCTCCTCGGTGCCGATCAGGTTCAGCTGCGTCGCCTCGACACCGGTCCAGTCGCAGCGCTCGAGGACGGCGTCGAGGAGCTCGTTTCGCGCCATGCGCGCATCGCGAAAGCTCGTCCCGACGCAGCGCGATTTTCCGAGCGAGACCCCCGTGAGGTCGATGCCACCGGAGAGGTCGGCCCGCACGAGGGTCGCGTCGCCGAGGTTCGCTCCGACGAGCCTCGCTCCGACGAGCTTCGCGTCGGTGAGGTCGGCGCGCACGAGCACCGCGGAGGTCAAGTTGGCACCCGACAGATCGCAACCGACGAGCCGCGACGCCTCGAGAAAAGCCCCCTCGAGGTTCGCGCCGATGAGCGAGAGGCCGGACAGATCGATCCCGGTCAGGTCGCGCCCCGCGAGGCTCGCGCCGCAACGCACGGCCTCCTCGACCTCGCGCCGCAGGGCTGCGCTCGCGTCGGGGTCGAGCGCGGCCGCAGGTGGAAAGCGATGCGAAAACTGTCGATAATTGTCGTGGAGCAGCCGCTCCGTCTCCGCGAGCTTGCGCCGGAGATCGGGGTCTCCGATGAGCCTCTCGGCGAGCGGGATCGGGATCCCGGCATTCCGCCCGAGCTCCACCTGCGCCGCGATCTTCGCGTACTCGTCCTCCGCGCGGTACTTCGGCGGGCCGGCCTCCTCGGCCCGCTGCTTCGCGACCGCCTCGTCGAAGTCGACGCCACGGGTCGTGCAGGCCTCGCGTGCGTCACGGAGCTGCGCCTCACGTTGCGCGTCGGCGGCCTTCATTTCTTCGTCCGCCCGCGCGAGCTGCTCCTCGACATGATCCGCGAGCGCATCCTCCGCGAGTTGCGGGGCCGGCTCCGGCACGGTGGCGGGCAGGTACGCCGCTGGGTCGAGCCCCCGTCGCTCGAGATCGGCGCGGAGCGTGGCGAGCTCCGCCTCGGCGCGACGACGCTGGTTCTGCGCCACATGCTGCTCGGTGCGAAACTCCGCGTTCACGCCGAGCAGGGACTCTCCTTCGACGGTGGGCGGCACGGGATCGCGGGGAGGCATCAGGTCACCCTCGCGGAGCGCGTGGATGTGACCCCGCTTGCGGTCGAGGCGACGGGCGAGCGCCTCGCGGTAGTGGTCGATCGAGCGCGGGGCGCCACGACGCTCGCAGGCGGCGAGCAGCACGTCGACGTCGGCCGCATCGTCCTCCTCGACCTCGGTGACGCCACGGAAGAACACGACCCCCCGCAAGCGATGCGGAAACAGATGCACGGTGTCGATCCGAAGCGGGATCTCGCGAAACTCGTCGCCGCGCGTCACGAACGCACGCGCCACGAGGTCGGGCAAGCGCGTCTCGATCCGCGGCAACGTCGGGTGCAGGTTCTCGAGCAGGATGGCCTCATCCCCCGTGAAGAAGTCCGCGAGCCACTGGTCTTCAGGCGCGACGTTGAAGGCGCCCCAGTCGACGTCGTCCGCGAGCCCGGGGAAGCTCTCGGCGAGCCAGCGCGAGTCGTAGGTGCCCGCGCGCGCGCGCCGCTCCGGCCGCGACGGATCGAGCGCTCGGTAGCTCGCGGGGGGCGGGCGGTCGGACGGCGACACGACGAGCTTTCCCGGAACCTCGACGTTGGGCAAAGCGTGCACGTCCTCGCCGTCGAGGCGGACGGTACCGATCCCCTTCCCCAGCGGGTTCTTCTCGTAGCCCGGCCCACCGAAGGCCGTCGACCAGGCGATGGGGAGCTCACGGAAGGGCTTCGGGTCGGTCGGCACGCCGTTCGACCAGCGCCGCTCACCGATCACGGCGAGTTGCTTCTCGACGCTCCCGACGCGCACGCGCACGGGACAGACTGGAGCCTCGCCGCCCCGCGGATAGGCTCGCCCGGCGACGAGGAACTCCCCGCGTGCCTTCGGCATGCCCTCGTCGAAGACGAGCTCGCGCCCGAGCTCCTCGAGGACCATCGGCCAGAGCGCCTGGTCCTGCAACGCGACGGTCGGGTGCTCGAGGGAGAAGTGGAGCATCACCGTCGGCACGAAGCGATGCTTCCTGTGGGACTCGAACGTCCGGTGAAGGACACCGAGCTTGAGCGGCTTGACGACCTTCACGCAAAGCCTCGGACCATCAGCTGATCACGGTCAAGCCAGCGTTCTCGAGCTGGATTCCGGCGAACAGCACCGAGGGTCCCGCGATCGCCTCGAGGAACGTGGACGCCGCCTTGATCTTCGTTCCCTTCAGATCCATCTCGAGCGCGGGCGCGAGATCAATCTTGAAGCCCATCGTCGCGTCGATGGAGACCGCGTATTTCATCTTCGCCTCGAGCCCGAACACGGTGTCGATCTTCGCACCGAAGTGGTTCGCGTTCTTGAGACCGACGAACGTCTCGCTCACCGCCCCGCCGTTGAACTTTGCCTGGAAGCTCCAGAAGTTCTGGATCGTGACGCCGAAGATGGACTGGTCGAACTTCGCCTGGAAGCTCTCGACGACGGGGCCCTTCACCTCGCGCGTCTGCGAGGCGTTCACGGTGAGCTTGTGGTCGCCCATCACCGTCTCGGTCGAGGTGCCACCAATCGTCTCGGTGTTGTTCGACGCGATGTCCGTCTTCCGGTTTGCGTCGAACGTCTCGGTGACGTCACCCACGACGTGCAGCGTCTTCACGCCCGAGATGTCGCTCACCATGTCGCCGAGCACGGTCGACTTCCAGAGCGCGTCGTAGTCGTAGTGGACGTCTCCGACGACGTGCTGGCTCTTCGTGCCGAGGGTCTCGATGACGCTGTTGCCGACCACGTTGTGCATGTAGTTGGCGAGGTAGTTGTTCGTGACGTCGCCCTTCACGTTCTCGGTCAGGCTGAGCGCGACGTCGACGACCTGGTGCCCACCGAAGTCGAAGTGCCCGTGCCCCGTGCTGGAGAGCACGGCGTTGAAGCCCTCCTTGAGGACGCCGAGGTGCATCCAGCTCGTCTCGATCGGGCAGTAGACGTAGACCGATTGCTCGCCGAGCTTGTCCTCGATCTGGATCAGGTTCTTGTTGACGGTCTGGATGACGTTTTGGGTGTGGTTCTTCGCGACCACGGGGCTCGGGGTCTGCGTGTTGGGCACGACGCCGGCGATCACGGGGCGGTCGGGGTCGCCGCCGAGGAAGATCAGCGTGACCTCGGTGCCCTTCAGGAGCGGGAAATGGAAGCCCTCCGTGGTCCCCCCGTAAGGCTGCTGCTGTCGAACCCAGGCCGAAGCGCGGCCGTCTCCGAGATCGCTCTCGTCGAACAGGATCCGCACCTTGTAACGCCCCTCGTCGTCGATCTGCGCGTACGGGCTCGCCGCCTCGCCACAGATGACGGCCGACTCGTAGCTCGCGATGCGGGGCCAGGGCGTGCGGTCGGTCGGCGTTCGGTAGACGACGTCGGAAGGGATCGCGGTGACCTCGCAGATGTACTCCTTGTCGATCTCGAGACCAAGCGCTTCCTTGACCTCCGGCAACGCCGCCGCCTGGTTGCCCTCGTGCGTGACCGCGACCGCGAGGTACTTGCGGTTCAGCTCGCCACGCGGGTGATCCTCGAGCGAGAACATCCTACCGGCGTGCAGATGAAAGACGCGACCGCGCGCGTGCAGCACCTTCTGCTGAGCCTGCAGCGCCTCGACGCGGATCTTCGCGAGCATGTCGCCCTCGACCGGGGTCGCGAAGTGGTCGTCGGCGAAGCGACTCACCGTGCCGAGCTTGGCCTTGCCGAGCTTCGACAGGCCGCGGACCTCGAGCGTCGGCTTCATGTAGTCGTAGTCGTGGAGCTTGACCGTGGAGGGCAGCGCGCGCGATTTCGAGCGCACCCACTCGAACGACTCGAGCGCCATGAAGTCCCCCTCGGAGAGCGGCCGGTACTTGACCCCGCCTGGCCCCCCCGAGGCCTCGTCTTGCGGACCGTCGATCACGACGAGGCGCTCGCGCTCCTCGCCCTGCTCGAAGTAGTAGGCCATCCCGAGCCGCTCCATCCAGCGATGGAGGAAGGCGAGGTTCGACTCCTTGTACTGCGCGACGAACTCGCGCACCGGGTACTCCTGCTCGAGCTGCAGCGAGAACTCGTCGCTGCCGAGACCGCTCCACTCGAGGACGTCGGCGAGGATCTGGGGGATGGCAACGTCGGTCCAGACGTTGCTGTGGCGGGTGACCTCGAGCTGCCAGAGCTTGGGGACGAGCACCACGCGATACAGCGATTTCCCGAGGAACGAGTGGACGAGCTCCACCGACGCGAGCACGCCGTGGTAGCGGTACGGGGCCGCCTTGTAGCCGAGCCGGAAGGCCAGCGTCGCGCGGGCCATGACGGCGTCGTCTTCCGAGAACGTCGGGTCGCTGGTGAGGAACCCGATCTCGAAACGGTAGGGCTCGCTCAGGGCCTCGTGGCCGCGGAAGCCCACCACCTCGGCGTCTGGGGGAAGCGCATCCGAACTGAGGGTGAAGATGTTCGTCGCCATGGTGAGATCGGTCATGAAACCGGGAGAATCTCTCGGTTTGAAGGACTTTCGTCACGCGCCAGCGCAGTTGTCAGTCCGCCTGGGCCCTCCCCGGTCGCCGCGCGACGCCGACGACCCGGCGCCTCACCCGTTCGCCTCGAACCAGGCTCGGTACTGCTCGAACAGCTCGAGGTACCGCGCGGCCAGCTCGGGCTCGGCCTCGAAGCGCACCGCCCAGCGGGCGTCGAGACGGTCGGCCGTCACGTCATCGCCGATCCCGTAACGACGCAGGGTGTCACGACGACGCTCTGGAAATGCCGAGGCGAGCGCGCGCATCGACGCGTAGGCCTCGAGCGTGAGTTCGGGGATCGGAGCGTCGTCCGCGAGGGCGATGCTCGGCAGGGACCGGCGAAACGGCAAGGGCTCGGCGCCGATTCGCTCGGCGAGCTCGGTCCGTGGCGGGACCGGGGTGTCGAGCGATTGCGACAGCGGTGCGACCTCTTCCGAGGCCGAAGTCGGAGGCTCGGGATCGAGGCGAACGCTGGGGCGTGCGACCTCGCCGGGGACGAAGGGAATCACCTCATGTCGCTCGAGGGACAAGGCGACCGAGGTGTGCTCGTCCGCCACGCTTGTCGCATCGACGGAGGGGAGCCCGTGCCCGAAGGGCAAAACGGTCGCGAGCTTGGACGGCGGGAGCGTCGCCGGAGGCGCTTCGAGCAGCGGCGGCGTGGCCGGGCCGTCCTCGTCCGGTTCGAGCGATGCTTCGACCGAGATGGGAGGGGGCTCGACGGCGACGACGAGGGGCGGTTCGATCGCGGTGATCGTCGACCGCTCCGGGACCTCGATCGGGCTCGGGGCTGGCACCGCGGCAGGGCTCGCGTCCGTCGGCAGCGGCGCGCTCGCGATCGTCCTCGGGTCCACCGGCGCGACCTGCGGTGTCTCCGCCATCGCGGCATGGGCGGCACGGATCGCCTGCATCGCCTCGGCGTCACCCACGCGCAACGCCTCGCCCAATCGGAGGAGCAGCTCGCGCAGGAGCCGCAGGTCCTCGAGCCCTGCGCCCGTGCGGCCGAGCCGAGTACGACGGAAGTCGTCGAGCTGGGACTCCTCCGCGGCCACCAGCCCCGAGAGGAGCATCGCGGCGATCTTGCGTTCTCGCTCGGACACGGTTTTGCGGGACGTTAGCGTGACGGGGTCGCAGCCGGAAGGGCCGATGGCAGGGGGCAGGAGGACGCGACGGTTGCGAGCGAACGCCGACTCGTCCACACTTCGACGGTCATGCTTCGATCGACTCGCGTGGTCTGCGGTCTCGCGCTCCTCCTGGGCTCCCTGGGAGCTTCCGCCTGCGGGAGCTCCACCGAAGTGTTCGGCAATCCCGCGCCGGACGCCCTGGGCCAAGGAGGCGCAAGCGCCTCGTCGACGAGCGCCGATGCGACCTCCGCGAACGCGGCGAGCTCGTCATCCTCGGTGAGCGCGTCCTCGGTGAGCGCGTCCTCCGCGAGCGGAACCGCGAGCAGCAGCACCTCGTCGGGCGGCGGAAACTCCTGCGCCCACGATGTCTGCGCCCAGGGCGAGAAGCTGGTCCCCGGCTGCGGTGATCTCTGCATCGACAAGATCTGCCAGACCGATCCCTACTGCTGCACCGACAAGTGGGACGAGGTGTGCGTCTACCGCGTCGCAAAGTCCTGTGGGGAGCAGTGCCCCGGCGATCCGGCGACCCCGAGCTGCACCCAGCTCTATGGGAAGACGGCCGGCTTCTCCCTCTGCTCCGAGTCACCCACCGTCTGCGAGTTCGCGCTGAACACGACCGTCGGCTCGTGCGCCTTCGTCTGCGGGAATGCCGGAGGCCAGTGCGTCACGGCGATGAACGACGCCTTCAACCAGACCTGCGTCAAGTCAGCGAATGCCAAGCTCGACCCGAGCTCGTGCGGCTGGAGCTCGGCCTACTCGGCCATCTGCATCTGCACGCGCGGCTGCGGAGGCGGCGCGCCATGCCCGGGCGGCCAGACCTGCGAAGAAGGCAGCTGTAAGTAGTCGCGGCAGGCTTCACGGTGGAGCCGCTCGCGGCGAAAGCGAATCGATCCAGCGCGCGATCCGCGCCAAACGCGACCTCGAACGGGTCGCATCGAAGGAGCACGACGACATCATGGCCATCCGATTGGGCGACACCGCCCCCGACTTCACTGCACCGACGACCCAGGGCGAGATCCGCTTTCATGAGTGGCTCGGCGACTCGTGGGGCGTCCTCTTCAGCCATCCGAAGGATTTCACGCCGGTCTGCACGACGGAGCTGGGCTACGTCGCGCGCATCAAGCCCGAGTTCGAGAAGCGCAACGTCAAGGTGATCGGGCTCAGCGTCGACTCGGTCGAGTCGCACGTGAAGTGGGAAAAGGACATCGAGGAGACCCAGGGCACCGCGGTGAACTTCCCGATGATCGGCGACCCCGAGCGCACGGTCGCGAACCTCTACGACATGATTCACCCCAACGCGAACGACACCCTCACGGTGCGCTCCGTGTTCGTGATTGGCCCCGACAAGAAGGTGAAGCTGATCCTCACCTACCCGGCCTCGACGGGTCGCAACTTCGAGGAGCTCCTGCGCGTCATCGACTCGCTGCAGCTCACCGCGTATCGGAAAGTCGCAACGCCGGCGAACTGGAAGGACGGCGAGGACGTGATCATCGTGCCGTCCCTCTCGAACGACGACGCGAAGCAACTGTTCCCCGGCGGCTGGGACGAGAAGAAGCCCTACCTCCGCGTCGTCAAGCAGCCGTCGCGCGCGTGACGCTCTCCCGGTCGGTCCCGCTCGTCGCGACCTGGTTCGCGCTCGCGCTGCTCGCCTGCGGAGCCGAAGCCACGACGCCGACCGACGACACGTGCGAGGTCCTGTTCGGGCGCCCCAACGCCCGGACGGGCCTCGACGCCTCGAGGTGTCGGCCGAGCTGCACGTGCGGTGACCGACACTTCGAGGCGCCGACCTACGACGCGTCGTTCCTCGCGGCGCTGACGGACGATTGGGTCCTCGCGAAGCCCCTCGCGCGGATCGATACGGATCCGTATGTCGAGCCTCCCGCGGAGGAGGACGACGACACGGTCTGCGCGGTGCTGCCGGGTCCTGCGACGGCAGCCGGTCCTCGCTCGTACGAGCTCGTCGACTTTCCGAGCGAAGCCACCGCGCGTGCCGCCGGAGCCCACCCGACCCACTTCGGGCGTTGCGGCGTGTGCTCGACGCTCGCAAACCTCGCGGTCTACGTGCGCGAGGACGACCTCACCGAGCCCGTGCGCGCGTGCGGCCTGTCGTCGAAGGAGCGCACGGCGCACGTCGCCTGCCTCGAGGCGCTGGGCTTCGAGGGACCGTGCGCCGACATCTGGTACTGGAACACGTTGCACACGAAGGCCGTCTGCCTCGCGCCTTGCCTCGCGGCCCTCGGCCAGCCCTACCACGCGGAAGACGGCTCGCTGAACGACTGCCTCGCGTGCGACGAGCGCGAGAGCGGGCCGGTGTTCAAGACGGTGGCCGGTCGCACCCGCCGCAACTCCGGGTTGCCGAACGCGATGTGCCGTCCGTGCGACGAGGTGCGACCGCTCGTGCACGCGTATCCGAGAACCCGCTGAGTCGCAGCGCGACCCTCAGCAGGTGGGCGGGACCGATGGCGGACCGGCAAACGGAAGAAAGACGCTGAACACCGTGCCCTGGGATGGGGCGGGCGCGACGGTGACCGTACCTCCGTGTCCCTCGACGATGCGCTTGACGAGCGCAAGCCCGAGGCCGGTGCCCGTCGCCTTGGTCGTAAAAAACGGCTCGAACAGACGGTGCTGAGCCTCGCTCGAGAGCCCGTCACCATCGTCGACGACGTCGATCCGTGCGCGCCCGCGGTCACCATCTCTGGCCACCCCGACCTCGATCCGGCCCCCGGGCGAGACCGCCTGCAACGCATTCGACACCAGGTTGACGAGCGCCTGCCGCAGCAGGCGGGCGTCGGCCAGCACCGGCGGCACCTCGCGCTCGACCCGCAGCGACACCATGGCCCCGTCCGCGCCCTGACCCGCTCGCGCCGCTTCGACGGCATCGTGGAGGACCGCGCCGAGATCTTCCCGTCGCAGCTCGAGCTGATTCGGTCGCGCGTAGTCGAGCAGGTCCCCGACCATCCGGTTCAGGCGGCTCGACTCCTCTTCGACGATGCCGAGCAGCGTCGCGACGTCCCCCTCGGCGGGCACCTTGTGACGCAAGGAGCCGAGGGAGTTCCAGATGATGGCGAGCGGGTTTCGCACCTCGTGCGCCACGACTGCCGAGAGCTCACCGAGCGCCGCGAGCCGCTCCCGCTCGACGAGCGCTCCTTGGGCGCGCTCGAGCTGCGTGTAGCTCCGCTTGAGATCATCGACGAGTCGCGCGTTCGCGACGGCGATCGCGAGCTGGTTGGTCAGCGCGACGGTGTACTCGACGTCATGCTCGGAAAAGGCGTCCCCCGCCCGCGTGAGGCCGAGCACGACCGAACCCACCGCGGCGCCTCGCGCGAAAAGCGGCGTCGCGATCACGGCGCGATGACCGAACTTTTGCGCGACACCACGCATGACGCGCGCATCCGTCTCGACGTCGTCGACCACGATGGTGCGACGCTCGCGCAGCGACGTCGTGGCGACCGAGGTCGACGCGAGCGGAAGCCGGAGACCGAGCGCCTCCGGAGCATCGAGGCTCGTCGCCGACGAGACGAGATCGTCGCCCTCGACGAGCATGACGAACACGTTCACGCCGCCCGCGACCTTGGCGAGGTGGCGGACGCCGACCGACAGGACATTCTCGAGCTCGATCGGCTCGGTGATGAGGCGACCTATCTCGTTGACGGCCGCGAGCTGCTCGGCCCGCTGCCGCTCCTCGCCAAGCAAGCGCGCGTGCTCGATCGCGGCACCGAGCTGGGCCGCGCTCGACTCGAGGAGGCGGATCTCGGACGACCTCAGGGAGCGTGGTTGTCGCCGCAGGATGACGATCGTCCCGACCAGCCTGTCTCCCGCGTGGAGCGGAGCGACAGCGCCGAACGAGACGACGAGCTCTTCGGCGAGCGCTCGACAACCGACCGGCCACTCCGCCGCCGAGACACGATGGACGCGACGCGTTCGGACGGCGAGCGACGCGAGCGTGTCGAGCGCGATCGGCATCGACTCGAGGAACGCACGCAGGCCCGCCGAGAGCGGCGCCGACGGGCTCGCGAGGCCGAGCAAGACGAGGCGATCGCCGCGCAACTCGTGAACGATCCCGACGTCGGCTTCGAGTGCGTCGAGCCAGACCTCGAGCGCCTGCGCGACGAGGACCCGCAGATCGCGCGCGTCGGCGGTGATGCGACCGAGCGCGAGGATCAGGTCGAGCTGGCGATTCGTCCCCGACGACGGCGGCACATCGCTCTCGTGCATCGACCAACCTCGTTCCGCCACCCGTACCTCCGTCGCGACGATAGCCGGTGTCGCTTCGGGCGCGCCACCCTGCGAATGCCCGCGGTGACCCGGACCACGACGGCGGGCGACGACGCGAGACGGGGCCGCCGACTTCCGGATGGTTCCATGCTACGCCGGTCGCGCCGCGCGTGATTGCGGCAGTCGACTTCCGAGAGTGACCATCATGACCACCTCCACCATCATCTGGACCGAGATCGACGAGGCCCCTGCCCTGGCCACTTACTCCTTCCTGCCGATCGTGCAGGCCTTCACGGCGGGCACGGGCATCGCCGTCGAGACGCGCGACATCTCGCTCTCGGGCCGCATCCTCGCGAACTTCCCGGAGAAGCTGACCGCGGCGCAACAGGTGGGCGACCACCTCGCGTACCTCGGCGAGCTCTCGCTTCGCCCCGAAGCCAACATCGTCAAGCTGCCCAACATTTCGGCTTCGATCCCGCAGCTGAAGGACGCGATCAAGGAGCTGCAAGCGCAGGGCTACGACATCCCCGATTACCCGGAGGCGCCGAAGGACGACGCGGAGAAGGCCATCCAGACGCGCTATGCCAAGGTCCTCGGAAGTGCGGTAAACCCGGTCCTCCGCGAGGGCAACTCCGACCGCCGCTCGCCGGCCTCGGTGAAGGCGTTCTCGAGAAAGAACCCCCACCGGCTCGGGAAATGGACGCCCGAGTCGAAGTCGCACGTCGCGCACATGGCCGACGGCGACTTCTTCGGGAGCGAGCTTTCGTTCACGGCGGAGAAGGCGACCACGCTGCGCTTCGAGTTCGTGGCGAAGGACGGCGCGGTGAGCGTCCTCAAGAAGGGCCTGGGCGTGACCGCTGGCGAGATCGTCGACAGCTCGGTGATGAGCGCGTCGAAGCTGCGCGCGTTCTTCGAGGCCGAGATGCAGGACGCGAAGTCGAAGGGCTTGCTCCTGTCGCTGCACCTCAAGGCGACGATGATGAAGGTGAGCGATCCGGTGATGTTCGGTCACGCGGTGTCGGTCTACTTCAAGGACGTCTTCGCGAAGCACGCCGAGAGCTTCAAGCTGATCGGCGTCAACCCTAACAACGGGCTCGGCGATCTGTACGCCAAGCTCGCGGCGCTGCCCGCCGAGAAGAAGGCCGAGATCGAGGCCGACCTCAAGGCGACCTACGAGACGCGCCCGCTCCTGGCGATGGTGGACTCCGACAAGGGCATCACGAACCTGCACGTTCCGAACGACGTGATCATCGACGCATCGATGCCGGTCGTGGTGCGCGACTCGGGCAAGATGTGGGGTCCGGACGGCAAGCTCGCCGACACGAAGGCCCTCGTCCCCGACCGCTGCTACGCGTCGATCTACCAGGCGGTGTTCGAGGACTGCCGCGTCCACGGCGCCTACGACCCGGCGACCATGGGCAGCGTGCCGAACGTGGGCCTGATGGCGCAGAAGGCCGAGGAATACGGCTCGCACGACAAGACCTTCATCGCCTCGGGCGAAGGCGTGATCCGCGTCGTCGACGAGCCGACGGGCGCGACGGTGCTCGAGCAGAAAGTCGAAGCCGGTGACATCTTCCGCGCCTGCCAGACCCGCGACCTGCCGGTCCGGGACTGGGTCAAGCTCGCGGTGCGGCGGGCCCGCGCGACGGGCGCCGTGGCGGTGTTCTGGCTCGACCAGAACCGCGCCCACGACGCGCAGCTGATCACCAAAGTGAACGCCTACCTGAAGGATCACGAGACGAGCGGGCTCGACCTTCGCATCCTCGCGCCAGCCGAGGCGATGAAGCTGTCGCTCGCGCGGATCCGACAGGGGCTCGAGACGATCTCCGTGACGGGCAACGTCCTCCGCGACTACCTGACGGACCTGTTCCCGATCCTCGAGATCGGGACCTCGGCGAAGATGCTCTCGGTCGTGCCGCTGCTCGCGGGCGGCGGCCTCTTCGAGACCGGCGCCGGCGGCTCGGCCCCGAAGCACGTGCAGCAGTTCCAGAAGGAGGGTTATCTCCGCTGGGACTCGCTCGGCGAATTCTCCGCGCTCGGTGCCTCGTTCGAGCACATTGCACAGACCACCGGCAACGCGCGTGCGGCAGTGCTCTGCGAGACGCTCGACGTGGCGGTCGGTCGCTTCCTGGACAACAACAAGTCCCCGGCACGCAAGGTCGGCGAGATCGACAACCGCGGCAGCCACTACTACCTGGCGCTTTACTGGGCGGAGGCGCTCGCGGCGCAGTCGAAGGACGCCGCGCTCGCAACCCGCTTCGCTTCCGTCGCGAAGGCGCTCGCCGACAACGAGGCGACCATCAACGCGGAGCTGATCGCGGCGCAGGGCAAGCCGGTCGACCTGGGCGGCTACTACCGACCCGACGCCTCGAAGGTCGCCGCAGCGATGCGACCGAGCAAGACGCTGAACGCCATCGTCGACGGTCTGCGCGGGTAAACCGAAGACGCGCGACGCGGTTCGTTCGCTCGGCCCCGACTCCCTGACCGGACTCGGGGCCGATTCACGTTTCCCTGGGCGGGCCGCGACCGAAGGCCCGCGAAGGTCAGCGAGCCGCGGGAACCCGGCTCGTGCGATACTGGTCGATCATGCCGTCTCGCGTCCGTCCTGCCGTCGCCGCCGTCGTCTTCTCGCTCATGCCGCTCGGCTGCGGCAAGGGCAAGGGCAAGCCCGACGCGACCCCGAGCCGTGCCACCGCGAGCGCGGCCGCGCCCGTGGGCGTGCGCCACTCCTGCCTCGTGGGTGGGGCGGGCCAGCGCGACTTCTGTCGCGAGA
>Ga0194129_10000884_pt1 | contig 53885 bp, 58 predicted proteins | sample TA2KigCa35mmetaG_FD_150862 | JGI IMG/M metagenome (GOLD analysis project Ga0194129, IMG submission 150862) | Freshwater microbial communities from Lake Tanganyika, Tanzania - TA2015038 Kigoma Deep Cast 35m | ecosystem: Environmental > Aquatic > Freshwater > Lake | place: Tanzania: Lake... | reverse complement strand
TAGGCCCCAAATAGACTTTTATTGCAATGCAGATAGTAAGTCATGGGAAGTGATTTAGAAGAATTTGAATTTGCATATCGCGAAAAACCCTTATTTTTCGCGGTTTTGCAATGGTAGGTGGGAATTTTTTTAGGGTTATAGAATTTAGCCTCCTCTAGTCCCCATCGTCTAGGGGCCTAGGACATCGCCCTTTCACGGCGGTAACACGGGTTCAAATCCCGTTGGGGACGCGAAGGCCCAGTAGCGCAGTTGGTTAGCGCGCCGCCCTGTCACGGCGGAGGTCGCGGGTTCAAGTCCCGTCTGGGTCGCGACTTTGATTATTGGCTGGGTAGCTCAGTTGGTATGAGCGTGCGACTGAAAATCGTGAGGTCGACGGTTCGATCCCGTCCCCAGCCACTTTTATTTTTGTTGTTTTTGGCTTCTTTAAGCGCTGCCGGATTTACGGCGGAACATCTGTGGGGCGCTGCCTGTTGTTTGTTCGCCAGTTACCTTTGATTTTCCAGCGATATTGTTATTGCGAATTCCCCCTGATTTCTTCTTCTTCTTTAGGGCTTCGCGAAAGCGCGCCTTGGGATCTAGATCTTCTGGTTTCTTAGCTTCACTCATCGAGATCCTCCACCGTTCGTTGCGTTAAGTAGCGCGTTTACCTCAGAAGATTTATATCTGCGATGGCCACCGAGGGTGCGGATCGCCGTTAATTTCCCTGCTTTTGCCCAGCGAGTAACTGTTTTTGGATCGACGCGAAAGAGAGTAGCAACCTCAGATGGGGTTAACAAGATCTCTTGTCCACTTGGACTATTCACGAATCCTCCAAAAGTACGAATGTCCTAATTCGTACGATATGGCCTGAAGTATCCCCTATTGTGAGTTGCGATTACAAGGGGCAGTTACATCGCCTGTTCGAGTGCGGCAACGCGGCGCCATCTAGTTACGAGGCGTTCGTACCCTTCGCCAGCCATAGCGCCATCGCCGGCGGCAAGACCATCAATTGAATGGAGGACATCTTCGATAGAGGTATCAGCTTCAATTCCACCCTCGCCATTATCGCGAAGCGCTTTATCTAAATAGATTGCTAGGCCGCCGTAATCAAGTTCGACGATTGATTTAGGGTGAAAGATATTTAACCAATTAAGTAATTGGGTTAACTCTTCTTCAACCGGCCCAGGTCCAAAGGCCTTTCGAACCGCCATATGGGCATTGATACAGCGCTTCTTTGCTAATTCGATTTCGGTCCGTGCGATAGTGAAGAGCCCAGAATTATTGGTGCCACGGAGGCGCTCTTCTGGATCAAAGAGTGAGAACCAGCGCGGAGGGATGATCCAAGTTTCAGTAAGGATATGGGGAACTTTATTTTCAAATTCCGAGCTGTGTTCGGTTATCGCGCTCTCGGTTTCAAATGGAATAAAGAATTTAACCACGCTCGATGGAAGTGTGCTTTTGAAATCTTCCAGGGCGGCCCAGCAACGTTTCGCAGTCGACCAGGGCGCGACATAGCGCTTGCCTTTATGTTCGATGATGTGTGCGCCATCATTTCGAGAGGCGAGAGGTTCAGGAACTATGGTGCGGCGCATCGCACTTAACTCTTCTTGGTAGCCGGTGGTCTCTGTTATCGAAATCTGGCCCCAACGAACCTGATCGCCCTTCTCAAAGGTATCGATCGGTTCGTAAACGCGAAGTGATGCGACGTATGGAGTTGGGCGCATTTACTTACGTGGAATGTAATTGCCCTCGGCAAATGGATCGAAATCATCGCGGTTTGAGTTCTTATCAACCTCACCGTGAAGTTCTTTAGTGAGGCGATCTACATCAATATCTTGTGAACTGTATTTAAGATCGCGCGCGACTTTCGTCTGCTTAGCTTTTGAACGGCCACGCCCCATAGCGAGCCCTCCCCTACTTATGCTCTGTTGATAGCCCCACCTTATCGTGGCCCGCAAATCGACGGGGAATTAGCGGATTTCTGCTGGTTTATAGGTAGCGGCGTTAGGGAAAGGTGCGATGGCGCTCTTGATCCGGGTGATGACCCGAGCGGTCTGTAGTCCGGCGTTTCCAAGGAAATCACTTCGGTTAGCAATAAGTAAATCGAGCGCGGGTTTATCGAGAGGGATTCGAGAGTCGGCGGCAATAGCTCCGATAAATGAAGCTGGTTTTCCAGATTGGCGATCAAGGAGAGCCTTGGTGGCGAGCTCTTTTAACGCTTCATGAGCGGATTCCCGCTTTGCGCCATTTTTAATCGCTGCCATTAAGAATTTAGTTGTGGCAAGGAAGGGAAGTTCACTTTCGATTTCAGCGTTGATGCGCGCTTCGAAAATTCCAAATTCATTGAGGATCGTTAGCGCGGTCTCGATAATTCCATCAAGAGCATAGAAAGCATCACCAAGAGCAACCCTTCTTACGACTGAATCTGAGACATCGCCTTCATTCCATTGATTACCAGAGATCTGGGAGATCATTGTTAGATAACCAGAGAGAACAGCGGTAAGGCCATTTATTCTCTCCGATGAACGCGCATTCATTTTATGTGGCATCGCTGATGAACCAGTTTGTCCGGCTTTAAATCCCTCAGTCGCTAAACCAGCGCCAGCCATCAAGCGAATTGAGATGGCTAGATTTGAAGGAGCGGCCGCGAGTTGTAGAAGCGCGCTAACAACATCGAGATCAAAGCTACGGGGATAGATTTGGGAGGTTGCATATAAGGTTTTAGTAAAGCCGAGTGATTTAGCAATTACTTTTTCTAGTTCTTCATTGGCGTCACCAATTAGGTCGCGAATATCTTGTTCGGTTCCAACCGGACCCTTTATGCCGCGGAGTGGATAGCGTTCGATTAAATTATTTAGGCGATCAAAGGCAAAGAGGAGTTCTTCACCAAAGGTAGCAAAACGCTTTCCGAGAGTAGTTAATTGGGCGGGAACATTATGAGTTCTCGCAACTATCGACTGTTCCGCATATTTTTTGGCGCTCTCGCCTAAATTAAAAAGTAGCGCAGCGGTTCGTTCTTGAATAAGAAGTAGTGCGCGCTTAACTTGAAAGGCTTCGATGTTTTCCGTGAGGTCACGGCTCGTCATTCCAAGATGGATATATTGATGTCCAGCTAATTCATTAAATTCATCGATGCGAGCTTTTACATCGTGTCGCGTTTTCTTTTCGCGGTTGTCGATACGATTTAAATCAACTTGATCGGCAACTTTTTCATAATCTTGTAGGGCTTTCTCTGGGATAGCGAGAGCTTTGCTTTGGAAGCGAGCGACAGCGATCCAGAGTTTTCGTTCGGCGCGGACTTTTGATTCGCGCGACCAGATATCGCGCATTGCCTGTGAGGCGTAGCGGTCTGAGAGCGTACTCACTTCGCTCCTTTCTCAGCGTCCCAAGCCGAATCAATCATCTCTTTGAGAGTTGCTTTAGGACACCATCCTAAATCTTTTTCAATCTTTTTTATTGAGGCGATTAACTTTGGTGAATCTCCGGGGCGGCGAGCGGTCGTCACCGGCTTTAAATCAACGGCCATGGATTTTTCTAATTGGTTGATCATCTCTTCGACTGAATAGCCGGTACCGGAGCCAACGTTGTAGACCTCAGCAACTTCTTTTAATTCAAGTTGCTTAAGCGCAACGAGATGGGCTTCGGCGAGATCTTGAACGTGGATGTAATCGCGAATACAGGTGCCGTCTTTAGTTGGGTAATCCGCGCCATAAATCTCAGGGCTTTTGCCCTCTTTATAGGCAGCAAAAACTTTCGGAACTAAGTTATCGCGAGAGTTATCGCCGAGTTCAACCTTGCCTGAACCAACCACATTGAAATATCTAAGTGAGATATTTGAGATTTGCTCGGCTTGGCCAACTTTGTTAATTAATTGTTCGGAGAGCAATTTAGTTGCGCCGTATGGTGAGAGGGGCTCGGTTGGATCGCTCTCTTCAATCGCATCTCTCTCACTTGGTGAATAAACCGCAGCGGAAGATGAGAAGACCAATTTATTTACTTTTTTTAGGCTCATAGCAGCTAGGACATTCATCGTTCCACCAACGTTATTGGTGTAGTACTTAAGAGGATTTGATACTGACTCGCCCACAGCTTTCTTAGCGGCAAGGTGGATTACCGCATCCATACCTTCCATGCTTTTTAGAACTGCTTCCCGGTCGGTGATATCGCCGTTAAAAATATCTTTAAAGTTTTTTACTCTTCGCGCTAAGCCATTTGAGAAATCATCAAAAATTCTTACCGAATGACCATTTTCTTGTAGCAGTTCGCTCACATGGGCGCCGATATATCCGGCGCCTCCTGTTACGAGAACCCTCATACAAAATCCTTAACAACAATCGTTTCATCGCGCCCCGGGCCAACACCAATCGCGCTCATGGGGGCGCCGGAAATCTCTTCTAGGTATTTAATGTAGGCGCGGGCATTTTCAGGTAGATCGCTTAATTTACGGGCGCTAGAAATATTGTCGCTCCAACCTGGTAAGGATTCATAGATCGGTTTGGCGTGATGGAAATCGGTTTGTGAGGCTGGTAATTCATCAACTCGTTTGCCGTTAATTTCATAAGCAACGCAGACCGGGATTTTCTCCCAACCGGTCAAGACATCAAGTTTCGTTAGGAAAAAATCAGTTAAACCATTAATACGAACTGCGTAGCGCGCGATAAGTGCGTCATACCAACCGGTGCGACGAGCTCTTCCGGTAGTGGTGCCAAATTCACCGCCATCAGCGCGGAGTTTTTCGCCAGCAGCATCGAGGAGTTCAGTTGGAAATGGTCCGGAACCAACGCGAGTGGTGTAGGCCTTTACGATTCCGATTACGCGATTGATTTTCGTTGGGCCAATTCCAGAGCCAGTTGAGGCGCCACCAGCAGTTGGGTTTGAGGAGGTAACAAAGGGATAAGTTCCGTGATCAACATCAAGGAGAGTTCCTTGTGAGCCTTCGAGAAGAACCAATTCACCCTTATCGAGAGCGTTATTTAAAAGAAGTGAGGTATCGGTTGCGTAAGGGCGGAGAATTTCGGCAAAACCTAAGTACTCCGCTAAAACTGCATCGACTTCAATTCCTTTACGGTTAAAAACTTTAATTAAGACCTGGTTCTTATCGCGAAGGGCGCCCTCTAATTTTTGGCGCAAGATTGATGGATCAAAGAGATCTTGAACGCGAATTCCAATCCGATTTATCTTGTCGGCATATGCCGGGCCAATTCCGCGACCGGTGGTTCCAATCTTGGCTTTACCGAGGAAGCGCTCTGAGACTTTATCGATGGTGCGGTGATAGGGAGTTATCAGATGAGCGTTGGTGGAGATCTTTAATTTTGAGGTATCTACGCCGCGTTCATTTAATCCTTTTATCTCTTCTAGGAGAACTGCGGGATCGATTACAACGCCATTTCCAATTACTGGAACACAACTCGGAGTGAGAATTCCGGAAGGTAGAAGATGGAGCGCATACTTTTCGCGACCGATTACAACGGTATGACCAGCGTTATTTCCGCCTTGATAACGGACTACGTATGCAGCTTTATCGCCGAGTAGATCGGTTGCTTTGCCCTTGCCCTCATCGCCCCATTGGGCGCCGATTAAAACGATCGCCGGCACAAATCTCCTCCCTCGAGGATTACGGAAAATTAAACCACTCCTCGAGAGTTATGGAAAATCGCAACCAGTTTTTGCCCGTGAAATCGGTTAGAGATTGAAGACAGCGAGCAGTTGGCGAAGGAGATATGAAAGGAGGGTCTGAGCAAGTTCGGAACCTAGGATTTTTACTAGCTGTTCCCAGAGCGCTGACGGGAAGATTGATGAGGCCAGGACGATAAATGACATTTTTGCTCCTTAGTTAGTGGATTAGAGGGCGCACTATTTCTTATCTCCGTGCGGTAAATGTGTGGCGCTGGCTATAGTGGGGAAAACCTTCCTTTGGTAACCTCACAGTTATGACCGAGTCACTTTCAAATCTTTTAAGTGAGAACCGAACCTTTCCTCCAACTCCGGAATTTGCAGCTGCAGCAAACGCTAAGCCTGAAATTTATGATGAAGCCGAGCGCGATCGACTCGCTTTTTGGGAGAAACAAGCAGGGAAACTTCATTGGTTCAAGAAGTGGAATACCGTCCTTGAATGGAAAGCGCCATTTGCTAAATGGTTTGTCGGTGGAAAATTAAACGCTTCTTATAACGCTCTTGATCGACACGTAATTGAAGGAAGGGGCGATCGCGTTGCTTTCTACTTCGAAGGCGAACCGGGTGATACCAAGGTTCTTACCTACGCCGATATGTTGCGTGAGGTAAAGAAAGCGGCCAATGCGCTAACGTCACTGGGGATTAAAGATGGCGATCGCGTCGCGATCTATATGCCGATGATTCCGGAGGCTGTAATCGCGATGTTGGCATGCGCACGAGTCGGCGCAACGCATTCGGTGGTCTTTGGTGGTTTTTCTGCTGATTCGCTCCTTGCGCGCATCCAAGATGCGGAAGCTAAGTTGGTAATCACCGCAGATGGTGGATTTAGAAAAGGTGCGGCTTTTCCGTTAAAGCCAATCGTTGATGATGCTCTAAAAGGTAGCCATCCGGTTGAACGAGTTCTTGTCGTAAAGCGGACCGGTCAAGAGTCAGCTATGGGTGAGCGCGATATCTGGTGGCATGATCTTGTTGAAAAACAGAGGGCTGAACATGAGGCGAAACCTTTTGATAGTGAGCATTCACTATTTATTCTCTATACCTCGGGAACTACCGCAAAACCAAAGGGAATCCATCACACAACTGGTGGATATTTAACTCAGGCCGCTTTCACCCATCGCATGGTCTTTGATATCAAACCGGAGAAAGATATTTATTGGTGCACCGCTGATGTGGGTTGGGTTACCGGCCACTCATACATTGTTTATGGGCCAATGATTAATGGCGCTACTCAAGTTATCTATGAAGGAACTCCGGATACCCCGCATAAAGGGCGTATTTTCGAAATGATTGAGAAATACAAGGTGACGATTCTCTACACCGCTCCAACTTTGATTAGAACTTGGATGAAGTGGGGCGATGAATTCCCTAATAAACAGAATCTTAAATCGCTTCGTTTACTTGGTTCCGTAGGTGAGCCAATTAATCCAGAGGCTTGGATGTGGTACCGCGAAGTTATCGGTGGCAATCGCTGTCCAATAGTTGATACCTGGTGGCAGACTGAGACTGGTGCAATCATGATCTCGCCGCTTCCTGGAGTTACCGCAACAAAACCCGGTTCTGCGATGTTGCCACTTCCTGGAATTAGCGCAAAAGTTGTTGATGATTCCGGAAATCCCGTTGCAAAAGGTTCGGGTGGTTATTTAATTATTGATAAGCCCTGGCCTTCGATGTTACGCGGCGTCTGGAAAGAGCCGGCGCGATATCAAGAGACTTATTGGTCACGTTTTGAAGGGCTTTACTTTGCTGGCGATGGCGCAAAGTTAGATGCTGATGGCGCGCTCTGGGTGTTGGGCCGAGTCGATGATGTGATGAATGTTTCGGGCCATCGCATCTCAACTACCGAAGTTGAATCAGCGCTCGTCTCTCATGATTCAGTTGCTGAAGCTGCCGTGGTTGGCGCAAAGGATGATTTAACTGGACAGGCAATAGTTGCTTTCGTGATCTTGCGCGGCGGAGTTGGCGCAGTTCAAGATGGATTAGAGAAAGCTCTCAAAGAACATGTCTCGAAAGAGATAGGTCCAATTGCCCGGCCGAAACAGATCATGGTGGTAAATGAATTACCAAAGACTCGTAGCGGAAAGATTATGCGCCGATTATTGCGAGATGTCGCTGAGAATCGCGCGGTTGGCGATGCTACGACTTTAGCTGATCCAAATGTGATGAAACTGATTTCAGAAGGTCTGAAATCTGGAAAGCGGGAAGATTAAGGTCTGAGAAGTATTGGTAGATCCGGCTATCTTCAATAATTGTGTGCGGCGCTTTCCAAGGTAGGTAATCCAAGATTGTTACAACAATCGCGGCCAAGATAACCAATTGCAGTAGCGCGAGCGCGCCACCAAGAATTGAATCTAAGAATTTAAATGGGCCGAATAAGACCTGTTTGCGAACTCCAGATCCCACCTTTGCGGCTAAGAAACTTCCTAGTTGCGCGCCGGCAAAAATGGCAACTAGATAAGTAGTAATTACTGTAATAAGGCCTTGCCAGTCACTTGTAATTTCTTTTGCCGCAAATAGACCGAGTATGCCGCCGCCGAGATAACCGAGAACCGCAAAGAGTGTTGAGATTAATCCGCGATTAAATCCTTGTGCGATTGCAATAATCATTAGACCGGCAAGTATGAAATCGAGAATCATCGAAAATCGCTATCGCTCTTAACTAACGCCATCGCCCTAATTTTATCGCGCTCACCTATGCCAAATGAGGGACATAACTCGGCGAGCGGACAGGCGCCACATGCGGGTTTGCGAGAATGACAGATTCTTCGACCGTGCCAGATCATTCGTTGGGAGAGATTGGTCCATTCCTTCTCTGGGATTAGCTTGGCAACGGCAAATTCTACTTTTACTGGATCGGTCTCTTTGGTCCAACCAAACCTTCTACTTAATCTTCCAAAATGAGTATCGACTGTAATTCCGGGGGTATTAAAAGCATGGCCAAGGACAACATTGGCAGTTTTTCGCCCAACCCCGGGAAGTGTTACTAATTGATCTAGATTATCTGGAACTTGCCCGCCATAATCTTTGACGATTTTCATCGCTAAACCTTTTATATTCTTTGCTTTTGCACGATAGAAACCGGTTGATTTAATAATCGCTTGTAATTCGCGCAAATTTGCCCCGGAAAAATCTTCGACTTTCTTATAGCGCTTAAAAAGCACCGGCGTAACTGCGTTAACACGTTTATCGGTGCACTGTGCTGATAAAACGGTTGCGACGAGAAGTTGGAGTGGGTCCATAAAATCTAATTCGCAAGTAACATTCGGATAGCGCTTAGAGAGAATCCGATAGATCGCCTTTGCCGAATCTTCTTTTTTTGCTAGTTTGGCGCCCATGATGGATGAATAGTAAGGTGAGTGAGTGCCAGCGAAGAGTAGAACAATCGACGAAAATGTCGTACGAAAAGCCCCGATATTTCAAGGATTAGACCAAGCGGCGGCAAATACTCTTAGAGCTGCGATGGCCCCAGTGAAATTACGGAAGGGCCAGGCGCTCTTTAAAGAGGGCGATGATGGCGACAACCTTTACATCATCACCAGTGGCAAGATAAAACTTGGTTCTAAGTCCCAAGATGGTCGCGAAAACTTACTCATGGTCCTCGGCCCCGGCGATATGTTCGGCGATCTCTCACTCTTTGATGCTGGTCCACGAACTTCAACTGCGACCGCAGTCACCGAATCTCGCTTGCTCTCACTTGGCCAGGACAAAGTTATTCCATGGGTTCGCGAACATCCCGAAGCTTCACTCCACTTACTGGCGAGATTAGCTTCAAGGCTTCGACGTACCAATGAAGTTGTTAGCGATTTAGTTTTTTCAGATGTTCCAGGACGAGTTGCTAAGGCGCTAATAGATCTCGGCGTTAAATTCGGTGAGAAAGTTAGCGAAGGTTTTCTCGTTCATCACGATCTCACCCAAGAGGAGTTAGCCCAATTAGTCGGCGCCTCGCGCGAGACTGTAAATAAAGCGCTCGCTGATTTTGCTCAACGCGGCTGGATAAAGTTAGAGGCTAGAGCAGTCTTGATTCTCAATTACGACCGGCTGTTAAAGCGCGGCCGCTAAGCAACCTCGACCGTAAGCTCAACTTCTACCGGAGCATTTAACGGTAGCTCTGCAACACCGACTGCGCTTCTCGCATGTTTCCCGGCTTCACCCCAGATCTGAAGAAATAATTCACTCGCGCCATTAATTACTGCAGGTTGTTGGGTAAATCCGGACACACTATTTACATAACCAACTACTCGTACAACTCTTACGATTTTATTAATTTCGACTACAGTTTCAACCGCGGCAAGTGCATTAAGAGCACAGATTTCAGCTAATTTTTTCGCTTCTTCAATAGAAACCTCGCCACCAACTTTTCCGGTTTTAGAGAGCGCGCCCTCAACCATCGGAAGTTGTCCCGCAGTGAAAACCATGTGTCCAGTTCTAATCGCAGGTACATATGCTGCAACCGGTTTTGCAGCTACCGGAAGCGTTAATCCAAGTTCCGCTAACTTTGCGCGAACTTCGGTCATGGCAGCGGACGCTTCATGTAAGCAACGAGTTGATCGCCGCCACCGGGAGCTGGGATAACTTGTACTAACTCCCAACCATCAGATCCCCAGGTATCGAGAATCTGTTTTGTAGCATGAGTTAAAAGCGGGACAGTTGCATATTCATATTTCATTGAGCGCCTCCGGTTAGTGCAGCTTTGACTAAAGCTGAGACAGTTCCGCCATCAGCTTTTCCTGCAATCTTTGGTTGAAGCACTCTCATTACTAACCCCATTTGCGCTGGGGTTGCAGCACCCGACTCTTTAATTGCGGCAGCAATAAGATCTTTTATCTCCGATTCACTTAATTGTTTTGGAAGATATTCTGCAATTACGCCGCCTTCAGCTTTTTCAGTCGCAGCACGATTGTTTGCTCCGGCTTGCTCAAAGGCTTCAGCAGCTTCGCGACGCTTCTTTCCTTCGCGCGAGAGAACTGTGATGATCTCGGCATCGCTTAATTCGCGCGCCTTTTTTCCGGAAACCTCTTCGTTCTTGATTGCGGTGAGAACCATGCGGATTGTGCTCGAGCGAAGTTCATCTCGAGAGCGCATCGCATCAGTTAAATCGTTCTGCAGTTTTTCTTTGAGGGACATAGCGGTATCTTCTCACGCCTATGGGATTCAAACTACGCGAAGCTACGCTACCTATTCTTCCTAAAGGGAGCGCTCCGCTGCGAATTCTGCATTTCTCAGATCTTCATCTCACGCCAAAACGTAGGCGGCTGATTAGCGATATCAGCAGTTGGCGGGATTTAAATCCGGATTTAATTATAAGTACCGGTGATTTTCTCGCCCACCGTGATGCGATTGAAACTACGCTGGCTGCGCTCTCGCCGCTCTTTAAATTCCCCGGCCTCTATGTCTTCGGCTCCAATGACTACTTTGGGCCTACGTTTAAAAATCCCTTCTCTTATCTAACCCACGATACCCGTGAACGTAAATTGGGTGAGAAATTGCCGATTGCCAAATTAGATAAGGGTCTGAGTAGAGCTGGCTGGAAAAACTTGAATCAAGTAAAGATAAAGTTGAAGATTAAAGGGATTTCTATCGAGGCGCGCGGTACAGATGATGCCCATCTTAACCTCGATGATTACTCACTTGTGAAAGGTAAGCGGGGCAAAGTAGATCTCTCAGTTGGAGTTACACATGCGCCTTATAAGAGAGTTTTGGATGCGATGGCGAAAGATTCTCTTGATTTGATATTTGCCGGCCACACCCATGGTGGCCAAGTTCGTCTCCCGTGGTTTGGTGGAAGTAGATCGCTCACCACCAATTGTGATTTGCCAAATTGGCGATCTCGCGGGTTAACCAAAGTCGCGGGAGAGCCCTACTTAAATGTCTCGGCCGGGATGGGTTATAACCCATATACCCCGATTAGATTTTTTGCTCCGTCGGAAATCTCGCTACTTACTTTGCAGCAAATTCCTTAGCAACAAGTTCTGCGATCTGGGCGGTATTCAACGCCGCGCCTTTTCGAAGATTATCGCCACAGACGAAGAGCTCAATCGCATTTGGATTATCGAGAGATTTTCTAACGCGGCCGACCCAAGTTGGATCGGTACCGACAACATCAGCCGGGGTTGGGAATTTATGGTTTTCGGGATCATCCACTAACTTCACACCGGCTGCGTTCTCAAGTACATCTTGCGCAGCTTTGCGATCAACTTCATTAGCAAATACCGCATGAACTGCAAGTGAATGAGTTGTAATAACCGGAACGCGAACGCAAGTTGCTGAGACTTTTAAGTTTTTCAAACCTAAAATCTTCCGTGATTCGTTTCGCACCTTTAACTCTTCAGAAGAATAGCCGTCGTTCCTTAGCGAGCCCGCCCACGGAATTACATTCATCGCAAGTGGTGCAGGAAATGGGCCAAGATCGCTAATTGCCGTTCTTACGTCGCCAGCTTTATCACCAAGACCTTTACCGGAGACCTCATCGATTTGAGAACGGAGCGCATCGATTCCAGATTTTCCCGCGCCTGATGCCGCTTGATAAGAAGCAACAACTAACTCTTTTAATTCATATTTTTTATGGAGCGCACCCATTGCGACAATCATGGAAAGAGTTGTGCAATTTGGATTAGAGATAATTCCTTTTGGTCGACGCTTTACCTCACCTGGATTGACCTCTGGAACAACTAGCGGAACTTCTGGATCCATCCGAAATGCACCAGAGTTATCGACACAGATTGCGCCGCGAGCGGCTGCAATTGGAGCCCAGTCTGCGGAAACTTCATCTGGAACATCAAACATCGCAACATCAATGCCATCGAATGCTTCTGGTGAGAGCGGAACAACAGTTAATTCTTCGCCGCGACATTTCAATTTCTTTCCCGCACTTCTTGCTGATGCAATCAGACGGATCTCGCCCCAGACATCAGGACGAGTTGATAAGAGATCAAGCATAACGGCACCGACTGCGCCAGTTGCGCCAACAACAGCTAACGATGGTTTCATCGACCGCTACCGCCGTAGACCACCGCTTCAACTTGGTCTGCATCCAATTCAAAGGCGGAATGTGCCGCCTTTACCGCGCGCTTTAAATCAGCTTGGCGGCAGACGATTGAGATGCGAATTTCAGAGGTTGAGATCATCTCGATATTCACTTCAGCATCAGCCATAGCAGCAAAAAATGTTGCAGTAACTCCGGGATGGGAGCGCATACCGGCACCAATTAATGAGAGTTTGCCGATCTGATCATCGTATTGAATAGATTGGAAACCAATCTCACCTTGTAACTTCTGGACAATTCCCGTCGCTTTAGAACCTTCAGTGCGCGGCAGAGTAAAGGAGATATCGGTAAGTCCAGTTGCTGCAGCAGATACATTTTGGACGATCATGTCGATGTTGATATCGGCATCTGCAATTGATTGGAAGATACGAGCAGCGACGCCGGATCGATCAGGTACTCCAACAATGGTCACCTTCGCTTCACTTTTATCGTGTGCGATACCCGAGATGATTGCTTGCTCCATATTTCCTCCTTCAGGCTGGTCGGCGACCACCCAAGTTCCTTCGAGATTTGAAAATGATGATCGGACATGAATCGGTAAATTAAAACGACGTGCATATTCCACACAGCGAAGATGTAAAACTTTTGCACCAGAAGCTGCCAGCTCAAGCATCTCTTCATAAGTTACACTCTTTAACTTGCGCGCAGTGGGAACAATTCTTGGGTCAGCGCTAAATACACCATCGACATCGGTATAAATTTCACAGACATCAGCTTCTAATGCGGCGGCAAGTGCGACTGCAGTTGTATCAGAACCTCCACGGCCCAGAGTTGTTACATCTTTAGTATCTTGCGAGATTCCTTGAAAACCAGCAACGATTGCAATCGCATCTTGATTAAGTGCCTCTTGAATTCGACCTGGTGAGACATCGATGATTCGAGCTCTGCCATGTTTGCTATCGGTAATAACGCCAGCCTGTGAACCAGTAAATGAGAGCGCTTCAAAACCAAGATTCTTAATTGCCATTGCAAGTAGCGCCATCGAGATTCGCTCGCCGGCGGTTAAAAGCATGTCGAGTTCACGCCCAGCAGGAAGTGGGGTTATTTGATTCGCGAGATCTATGAGTTCGTCGGTGGTATCGCCCATTGCGGATACGACCACAACGACTGAGTGGCCGGCCTTCTTAGTGGCAACGATCCGGCTGGCGACGCGCTTCATCGCCTCGGCATCGGCTACTGAGGAGCCGCCGTATTTCTGGACGATGAGACCCATGGCGAAATGCTGACAGGTAACCCATATTTATGGCGAATTATCTCAAATAATAAGACGGTCATGGTCTCACTATTAGAGATCTAACGCTCTTCGCCCTTCAAAAGCTCTTCCCAGCGTAACTTCATCGGCATATTCCAGGTCTCCGCCAACGGGGAGCCCTGAGGCTAGGCGCGAGATCTTTATGCCTAGAGGTTTGATGGTTCGCGCCAGGTAGGTCGCCGTCGCCTCGCCCTCCAGATTTGGGTCGGTGGCGATGATGACTTCGGTGATGTTGGAATCGGAGAGGCGAGAGAGTAATTCGCGGATTCGAAGTTGTTCTGGGCCGATGCCATCGATCGGACTTATTGCGCCGCCAAGGACATGGTACTTACCTTTGAATTCTCGGGTTCTTTCAATAGCTACTACATCTTTACTCTCTTCAACAACACAGAGCGTTGAGTTATCACGTCGTGGATCGCGGCAGATCTTGCACTCTTCTTCTTCTGCGACATTGAAGCATTGGCTACAGAATCTAACTTTCTCTTTTACTAACCGTAAAACCTCAACGAGATGGTTTATATCAACTCGCTCAGATTGGACTATATGAAAAGCGATACGTTGTGCGCTCTTTGGCCCGATTCCCGGCAATTTACCAAGCTCATCGATTAGCTCTTGGATTATTCCTTCGTACATTACTTTTCGCTCTCTGCGATGACCTGGGCGCCAAGCTCTTTCATTATCAATTTAGTGCCCTTTAGTTGATTTGGATCACTCGAATCTTCATCAACTTGCTTTGTAATATTTGCGGCCGAATATGGATCAACCGATGGATCAACAATTACCTCAATCTTGCGGCGAACCCCAGTTACCTCTACAAAGGCATCCGAGAGAATCGGTTCGCTCTCAGAACGGATAAATGAATCTCTCGCTCCAGCATTAATAATCCCGATTGTTATGGCTTTCTCATCTATAGAAAGGATTTGGGCGCTAGCAGAGAGAAGCGACCAAGTTAGCCTTCTTCGCTTTTTCACGTTTTCAATTACATCGGGCCACATTCTGCGAAGCGCAGTCACATCAAGGTTTCCAGAAGGAGTAATTGGTCTAGCTTCTTCTTTCTTTGCTGCAACGGGTTTAGTTTCGAGTTTAGTTGCAGCTTTGCTCTCATCCTTTACTTCTTTTCGCTCCACTTTTGGCGCTGGAATCAGTTCCACTCCGGATTGGCGTTCCAGTCTTTCGATTCTAGAAACTAAACCTTGATCGCTGCCATCATTTCCTGCAATAACTATCCGGCTTGCGATTAATTCAAGAATTAGACGGGGAGCAGTTGCGCCACGCATCTGATTTAAGCCCTCAGCAACTATCGATGCGGCGCGACTTAAATTACCGCCGCCGATCCGTGCGGCTTGAGCGCGCATCCGCTCTAGTTGATCATCGGGATGGCTTCGCAAAATTGCCTTCAAACCCTCTTCGACTGCATCGGCGACAACTAAATCGCGGAGGCGTTCCAGTAAATCTTGAACAAATCGGCGTGGATCATGTCCTGATTCGATTAAGCGATCAATTGTCTGGAATACCGCACCTAAATCTCGGGCGGCTAAACCATCTATCGCTTCATCAAGAAGCGCACCATCGGTAAAGCCAAGAAGTTGGACTGCGATGTCATATGTAACCCCGGAGCCACCAGCTCCGGCAAGTAGTTGGCCTAAAACCGAAAGCGCATCTCGAACAGAACCGCCAGATGCTCTGACCACTAATGGCAAGACTCCTTTTTCAACTTTTACTTTCTCTTGATCACAAACTTTCCGGAGATGTTCCTGCAATATTCCGGGCGGCACCAAACGGAATGGGTAGTGGTGAGTTCTAGAGCGAATTGTTGCAATTAATTTATCGGGCTCCGTGGTTGCAAATATAAATAGAACATGTGGGGGCGGCTCCTCCACAACTTTCAATAACGCGTTTGCTGCGCCCGGCCCAAGTTGGTGGGCCTCATCGATAATGTAAATCTTGTATCGAGAACTTACCGGAGCAAAAAAAGCTTTATCTCTTAAATCACGAGCATCATCAACTAAGCCGTGGGTCGCTGCATCTAATTCAATTACATCAATAGATCCTGGGCCATTTGCAACTAGATCTTTACAAGATTGGCAAGTGCCACAAGGTGTTGGCGTTGGACCTTTTTCGCAATTTAGCGAGCGCGCCATGATTCGCGCGCTAGAAGTTTTTCCGCAACCACGTGGACCAGAGAATAGATACGCATGATGAATTCGGCCGGATTCCAACGCATTAGAGAGTGGAATAGTTATATGTTCTTGGCCAATTACATCGCCGAAGATTGATGGTCGATACTTGCGATATAACGCCAGTGACATAACCACCTCTCTTACTTCAGGATCCCCCGCACACCCATTAGAGCGGGCCTACCCTTGCTGCCTTCCAGCCCTGGGGGAGTTCGGCACGTTAATGCCGCACGGAGGATCTGCGGTGAATCATAGTTAGGAGCACCGATACCCTTCTCTCCTGCTTTACTGGAGGATTCGCATAGCGGCCGAGTGCGCACGCTTGGAAAGCGTGTATAGGGAAACCTATCGAGGGTTCAAATCCCTCATCCTCCGCAAACCTTAAATCTCCACCCCAATGTATTTGGTCTGGAGGAATTCGTGGATGCCGTCGAAGCCACCTTCACGTCCAAGCCCGCTTTGTTTATTGCCACCAAATGGCGCAGCAGGGTCTGAAATCACTCCGCGATTTATTGCCACCATTCCGGAATCAATCGCTTCGGCAACGCGAAGCGCTCGACCTAATTCACCGGAATATACATAGCTGATTAATCCGAAATCACTTTCGTTAGCAAGTTTGACTGCCTCCTCATCGGTATCGAAAGTTACGATAGGCGCGACCGGTCCAAAGATTTCATGCTTGAGAATTTCATTATCTTTCGTAACCGAGAGAACCGTTGGCGGATAGAAAGCGCCCGGACCTTCAGGTAAAACGCCACCAGTTTCAACCTTCGCGCCGCCCTTTATTGAAGCAGTGACCAGATCAGCAATTTTGTCGCGCTCTTTTTTAGAGACGCTAGCGCCAAGTTGGGCGCCGGGCTCTCGTCCTGGGGCCATGCGAAGTTCTGACATTACTTTGGCGAATTTAGTTGTGAATTCTGATGCGATTTTTTTAGCAACGTAGATTCGATTAGCAGCAGTGCATGCTGCTCCACCATTTCGCATCTTGGCGATCATCAAACCTTTAACCGCTTCATCAACATTTGCATCTTCCAAGACTACGTAAGGAGCATTTCCACCAAGTTCCATCGAGCATCTAATTACTCGATCTGAGGCTTCTTTAAGAAGTACGCGACCAACTTCCGTAGACCCAGTGAAAGAAAGATTCATTACCCGAGGATCGTGAAGCATTCGACTTACCATCGGTCCTGCTGGAGTTGGCATAACTGCATTTACTACGCCCTTTGGCAGCCCTGCTCTCTCCAGAATGTCGACGATTGCTAATGCGGTTAATGGAGTCTCGATCGCCGGTTTCAGAATTACGGTACAACCCGCGCCAATTGCTGGTCCGATTTTTCGAGTTGCCATGCCGGCTGGAAAATTCCAGGGCGTAATTAGTAATGAGACTCCGATTGGTTGATGGGTGACAACAATTCGCTTATCGCCGCTAGGTGATTTTCGAAAATCACCTTGAACTCGAACAGTCTCTTCGGAGAACCAACGGAAAAATTCCGCGGCGTAGAGAATCTCACCTTTGGCATCAGAGAGTACTTTTCCATTTTCTTTAGAAACGATTTCAGCTAGTGAATCAGCTTCAACAATCATTAATTCAAATGCTTTACGAAGTATCTCGGCGCGAAATCTCGGCGCAGTCTTTGCCCACTCTGGAAATGCGCGATGGGCCGCATCTACCGCGGCATCACATTCTTTTTCGGTTGCTACTTGAATTTCAGCAATAACGCTGTCATCACTTGGATCGCGAACTGGGACGGTAGTGGAACCTTTTACCCACTTACCGTCTATATAAAGTTCAGTTTTGAGCGCCATACGGAGAGCATACGCGCCAAATAAAGAGGCGTAGAATTGGGTACTACCGTGGCTAAATCGTGGACCGATGATGCGCCCTCACCAAAGGCGCTCTCTGAACACACCCATCTACCCGATCCGCTCACATACCGAATCAAGAAATTCTTTTTAGGCGCTCCCCTTAATCGCCACTCTCTTGGACAACAGCGATTAAGTAAACGGAATGCGTTCGGAATCCTGTCGTCTGACTGTATATCTTCATCAGCTTACGGTGGAGAGCAAATTTTAGTCGCTCTTATACCAGCTTTTGGGCTGGCCGCCTTTTCGCTGTTTTCGCCATTAATTGCCGTAATTCTGTTTATGTTGCTGATTATTTCTCTTTCTTATCGAGACGTGATTAGCACCTATACAAGAGCTGGTGGCGCTTATGTGGTGGCGCGGGAGAATTTTGGTACCAATGTTTCGCTAATCGCCGCAATCGAATTGATGTTTGGATACATAATCACAGTTGCGATTCAGACCGCAGCGGGGGTTGCTGCGGTTATTTCAGCTTTTCCTGAATTAAGTAATGGGAAAGTATGGATAACGCTCTCTGTAATAATTCTTTTGACTTATGTGAATCTCCGGGGCGTGAAAGAAGCTGGGATTTTTTTTGTGCTTCCTTCCTATTTGTTTATTGGTTCCATGCTGACCGTTTTTATATTCGGGGCTTTTCGGGTGCTAAACGGTTCTTTAGAAACGTTTGAAACTTCGACGCCGGGTCTGCTTCAACTTGGAGACGAACAAGGATTGCTCACTTTCGCAGCTCTATTAATGATTTTGAAAGCGTTTGCAAATGGAAGTGCTTCTCTTACGGGTTTAGAAGCAGTTTCAGATAGCGTTGCACTATTTAAATCTCCAGAGCATGTAAATGCACGTAGAACGTTCTCCGTAATGGCTATTACTCTTGCTGTACTTGTAGTAGGAATTGGTTGGCTTGCATATTTGACTAAAGCTATTCCCTACGCCGAGGGAACGCCAACTGTTATTTCGCTGGTTGCTAAGGCTTCACTCGGAGAATCTATTTTTTCGCCGATTATGTATTTAGTGGTTCAAGCAGGAACGATGTTAATTCTTTTTGCTGGTGCAAATACCTGTTACAGCGCATTTCCAAACATGATTCGTATAGTTGCTCGTGATGGTTACTTGCCGAAGTGGCTAACATCGCGAGGCCACAAGCTGGCATTTTCAAATGGCATTCTCTTTATTGCTACTTTTGCATCTGGACTAGTTATCGCTTCTAAGGCGAGCATTACGACGCTTGCGGCGATCTATGCACTGGCTGTTTTCGTAGGATTCACAATTACCGGTCTAGGTATGGCTAAAAAAGTTCGAAGTGAAAGTCTAAAGCGGTTTTCACTTCACTTAACGTCTGGCGTAATCTCTCTAATAACCGTAGTTGTCCTTTCAGTCGTAAAATTTACAGATGGAACTTGGCTGGTCGTTGTCGGAACGCCCGTTGTTCTCATAATGATGAAGAATTTTAATCGTAGGTACAACTCGGAACAACGCGCCCTACAAGTCTCTAAAGCGGATAGTAAAGCTACTTCAATCTTAAGACATTACGTAACGGTGCTAGTCGACCAAGTAGATCTCGCAACAATCGGCGCTGTTCGTTACGCGCGGAGTTTAAATCCACGAAATCTCCATGCAGTTCATTTTGTGTTAGATGATCGAAAGGCCGAACAGATTCAAAAAGCTTGGACGAGCAATCACGCAGTAGATGATGTCCCAATCGAATTTATTGATTGCCCAGATCGCAGACTTCCCAACGCAGCAGTTGATTACTCGCTTCGCATTACAGAACAGCCTGATGTGGAACTAACGCTCTTACTTCCCCGTCGCGCATATCGCGGTTTCTTAGGCCGATTACTTCACGACCAAACTGCAGAAGAGATTGCCCGTTCGATTTCGCAGTTGCCCCGAGTGGTCGCAACCATCGTGCCCTTTGATATCGATCGAATTCTCTCCGGTGAGATAACACCACCTGTAAAAGATGAAATTGAAGTAATGAAGCCAATCGAACCGATTCGCGCTAAGAGTGAATGGCGAACGACTGGCGAAAAGATCAGCCATTATCAAGAGAAGATGATGCCGATTGGAAAAATCCAATGGCGCAAACGAGCCCATGTTGTCGGCAAAGTAACTGCAATTCGGCCGGCATCGATGAATTCTGCTCCCACATTAGAGATTGAGATTTGGGATGAATCAGGTGGCGTGACCCTGCAATTCTTGGGTCGCCGCGAAATTGCAGGACTTGGAGTTGGAACTACTCTCGTGGCCGAAGGCATGGTTGGCGAACGAGACGGAGCCCTTACTATCTTAAATCCTTCATACGAAATTCAAGTCTAATTTTTCTTCACCATGCAGCAGTTAGTGATAATTCCTACTTATAACGAGGTAGAAAGTATCGAGATTCTCTTAACAAGAATTCTCAAACACATTAGGAATGTGGATCTATTGGTAGTTGATGGTGGTTCCAGCGATGGCACTTCTGAAGCGGTCGCTCGGATTGAAAAACTCCAACCAAGAGTCAATCTAATTTCGGAGGGTGTCAAGCGAGGATTAGGTAAGGCTTATCTTGCTGGGTTTTCTTGGGGGCTTGCGCGCAATTACCAGAGAATTATCGAGATGGATGCTGATCTAACCCACCGGGTTCAGGATCTATTTAAATTGTTAGAAGTTAATTCAAATATGGTGATTGGAAGTCGGTGGATTGTTTGTTGTGATATCGAAAATTGGTCGAGACCTCGTGAATTACTCTCTCGATTTGCCAGTAAATATGTGCAATTTATGCTCCGTTTAAATGTCTCAGATGCAACAAGTGGGTTTCGCACTTTTAGCTCTGAACTGCTTCGCCGAATTGACCTTAATTCAATTAGAAGCGAGGGATACACCTTTCAGATAGAGATGGTGAGAGCTGCGTGAAAAGTTGGTGCTGCAATCATCGAAGTGCCGATTACTTTTCGAGAACGAAAATTTGGCAAAAGTAAAATTTCCCGAGCAATTGTTTTGGAGGCGTTCACTCGAGTTGCTTACTTGGGAATGAGAAGAATTGGCGGTGGCGGTGGGATTTGAACCCACGGTTGAGTTTCCCCAACACGCGCTTTCGAGGCGCGCTCCTTAGGCCGCTCGGACACGCCACCGTGGGCGACTATACGCGAGGGCGTTGCGCCGAAAAGAATTCAGTTAATAAAGCGGAGCATTCATCCTTTAGAACATCAGAGATAACCTCTACTTTGTGAAGCGCTCTCGGATCGCGTAACAAATCACAGGTGGATCCGGCTGCGCCAGCTTTCTCATCCCACGCGCCAAAGACAACTCGAGGAATTCGCGATTGCATAATTGCCCCGGCGCACATCGCACATGGTTCAAGAGTGACAACAAGTGTGCACTCATCTAAACGCCAAGTTCCAAGTGAGCGAGCTGCGGAACGAATTAGCACAATCTCAGCATGGCCAACCGGATCGCGGAGAAGTTCGCGTTGGTTAACACCCAACGCGATTATTTCGCCGGCTTTATTAAGCATCACCGCACCGACCGGTACATCACCGCTAGCGATAGCGCCGAATTTGGCGCGCTCCAGCGCAGCGCGCATAGCGCTTTCATAATTCATTTATAGACTCTCGACTATCTCCAGGAATTTATCGCCGAAGCCAATCTGGCGGGCAATTGATTCTAACTGTTCATCCGGATATTTCTCACCCTCGTCACAGATCATCTGTAGATCCATTGCATCAATCCCTAAATCACTGAGTAAATTGAGATCGCCGGCTGGCTCATCGGCATCATCTTCCTCTGGCGAATCAATATCTAAGAGTTCTAATACTTCGGAAGCGATTTCATATTCAAGAGCGGCAAGCGCATCACTCATCATCATCTTCATATCTTCGCCAACTTGTCTAATAACTATAAAGAATGAATCATCAATCGCTAACATTGCAATTGCGCCACCATCAACTTGTTGTACGCGAAGCGCATCGAGAGCAATTCCAATATCTTGAGCTGCATCATCTGGTAATCGCGATGCATTCCAACTTCCATCTTCTCTCCAGGCTAAGAGCGCAAATTCGAGGGTTTCGTTTGCCATCTCACACCTCCTGCGCAGAAGAAATAAAGCACCTCATAGTTCCACCGTTGTGCAAGGTAGTAAAGTGCCTCTATGAAAGTGCTGGTAGCCGTTCATCCGCTAATCACGCACAAACTCACCGTGTTGCGCGATAAAGAGACCAATTCACAAGTCTTCCGCCACCTCGTCGAAGAGCTAGTCACGCTCCTTGCCTATGAGGCAACGCGTGAGGTAAAGATTCATCCAGTTGAAATTGTGACACCGGTAGCGCCGATGAAAGGCGCGATGCTTGATACGCCAAGACCAGTTGTAGTTCCAATTCTGCGCGCCGGCCTTGGCATGCTTGAAGGAATGATGCGAGTTCTACCAAGTGCTGATGTGGGATTCCTTGGCATGGTTCGCGATGAAAAAACTCTGCAAGCCTCAACTTATGCCAACCGGTTACCAGAAGATTTAAGCGGCCGCCAGTGCTACATACTCGATCCTATGCTCGCAACTGGTGGAACTCTGGTTGCGGCATTTAATTACTTAATCGAACGTGGTGCGAGAGATATAACTGCCATCTGTTTATTGGCGGCGCCGGAAGGTGTGAAAACTGTCGAGCGTGCTTTTGAGAAATCATCTTTCCCAATAAGCATTGTTACGGGCGCGCTCGATCAGAAATTAAATGAACATGGATACATCGTGCCGGGTTTGGGCGATGCTGGAGACCGACTTTACGGAGTCGTCTGATGGCCAGCACTTCTCCCGGCTACGGAATCACAATCCGCGTTGAAGGAAAACCGGAATTCCAACCGATTGCTGAGATCACCACAATAATTACCCGCGAGGGCGCCATGATCACCGCGCTCGACGTTGCGGATTCGCAACTCGATAATGTTGTTATCGATGTGACTTGCGATGCAATTGATCAAGAGCACGCTGACAAAATTAATGCAGCGCTCTCTGCCTCACCAATTCTTAAAGTGCGAAAAGTGTCTGATCGAACCTTCTTGTTACATCTTGGTGGCAAATTAGAGGTGCAATCGAAAGTTCCGCTAAAGACCCGCGATGATCTTTCCCGCGCGTATACACCCGGTGTAGCGCGAATCTGCCAAGCTATTGCTAAAGATCCCAGCGATGCCAGACGCTTGACAATTAAACGAAATACTGTTGCTGTTGTAACTGATGGTTCCGCAGTTCTCGGACTGGGAAATCTTGGTCCAGAGGCCGCGCTTCCCGTTATGGAAGGAAAGGCCGCTTTATTTAAGAGATTTGCTGACGTTGATGCCTGGCCGGTCTGTTTAGATACCCAAGATGTTGATGAGATTGTCCGTACTGTTGAGTTAATAGCTCCGGTTTACGGTGGAATCAACCTTGAAGATATCTCAGCGCCGCGCTGTTTTGAAATTGAGGCACGGTTAAGAAAGTTCCTTGATATTCCGGTATTTCACGATGACCAACATGGCACGGCTGTTGTGGTCCTCGCTGCGCTAAGAAATGCCCTCAAGTTAGTAAAGAAAAACATTAAAGATTGCACAATCATTATCAATGGAGCTGGCGCTGCTGGTACTGCGATTGCTCGCCTCTTGGTACTTGCTGGCGCTCAAGAAATTATCGGCTTTGATAGTCGCGGTGTCATTAACAATAAACGACCTGCAGATAATGAGATGCGGAAATGGTTTATTGAAACTTGCAATAAGCGACAATTCGATGGCTCGCTATCTGAGGCGATGAAGGGCGCTGATGTATTTATTGGGGTAAGCGCTCCCAATCTTCTTACCGAAACTGATGTCGCTTCGATGGCTAAAGGTTCAATTGTTTTTGCGCTGGCAAATCCTGATCCTGAGATTGACCCGGTTCTTGCTCGGAAACATGCCGCTGTAGTTGCGACCGGAAGGAGCGATCAACCAAACCAGATTAATAATGTGCTTGCATTCCCCGGAATCTTCCGCGGTCTACTAGATGCGGGAGCTAAGAAAATTACTGATGAACTTCTTGTCGCGTGCGCTGAGGCAATTGCTGGTTGCGTTAGCGATGCCCAACTCAATGCATCTTTTATTGTGCCGAGCGTCTTCGACCAGAACGTGGTGAAAGCAGTCGCTGCGGCGGTCAAGGAACGTTCTTGAGTATCGCAGACTGGATTGAACAGTATTTAAGCGCGTCTGGCCCATTCTTAATATATCTCGCTATGGGCTTAATTATTTTTATCGAGACTGGAATCTTGATTGCCTTCTTTCTTCCAGGCGATTCAATTTTATTTGCAGCCGGCTTGATTGCCGGAACTAGAGATGATGTAAATATTGTTTTTCTCATCTTTGTGATTTTTTTGGGGGCATTTATCGGAGATCAATTTGGCTACGTACTAGGGCGAAAATATGGACGCTCTTACTTAGAGCGAAGAGATACGCCACGAATTCGAAGGATGGTGGCGCGCGCCGAGGGTTTCTATAAGAAATATGGTTGGAGTGCGGTAATTCTGGCTCGGTTCTATCCCTGGATTCGCACCTTTATGCCACCCATTGCCGGCATTGCCAAGATGAATTACTACAAGTTCCTTGCTGCAAATGCACTTGGCGCACTCCTCTGGGGTGTTGGAATAACGCTATTAGGTTTCTATGCCGCTTCGATACCTGCGTTAAAAGGTTCAGCTCGTGCCATCGCTATCTTTTTTGTCCTCTTAACAATCGCCTTAACTATAAGAAACTATATCCGCGCTCGTCGCGATTGATTTACGCCACCAATAATCACACCGAGATAGGTCATAAGGATTCCTGTGACTAAGTAGCCACTAACTGTAATTCCCTCACTTGGCGCATATAGATCAAGCAGTAGTGAGCCGATTAATTGGCCACCCACACTAATCAGGGTAAATGTTAAGACTCCCAGATGTTGCACAATCAGTGAGGTAAAAGCGATATAGATGACTCCCATAATGCCACCGGTATATATCCACCAAGGACCCATAGGTAACGGTTGTAATTCAATACTACCGAAAATCACTAAGAGCGCAACAAATGCGGCAAGAAAAGACGTTCCAGTTATAAAGTTTAAGAGCGAGGTCGCATAGCTCTCTCCAGAGAATTCATTTATCTGGCCATTTAGTGCGCGTTGTACTCCGACAAATGCTCCAGCAAGAACTGCAAATACAACGGCTAAATGTGCGAAATCAATTCCAGCTAATTTATCCCAAACTGAAACCAAAACCGCCAATATTGTTACGAGCGCAGCGCTAACTCTGCGAAATGAGATTGATTTTGGTCCACCACCTGTTAAACCAATTCGATCAACAATAAGAGATGTTGCGGCCTGTCCGGCAATCGAGGCAACGGAATAGAGAGCAACTCCGATTAAAGGAACAATGCTGGTTTGTAAAGCGACAAAACATCCACCCAGCGCTCCAGCAAGCAATCGCCAACGTGGAATCTCTTTTCGACTAACCGCAGTACGAAGTTGGCGTAGACCTGTTTTAACTTTTTCATTTAAAGAGGCATAGATCGCGATAAAGAAAAGTCCGGATGAAAATGAGATTAGCGCTGCTTGCGGAGCGTTATCTAATCGAAGTGAGAGTTCACCGTTGGCCCGAGCCTGAAGAGCAATCATTACTCCAGATATAGCCGCAAGCGCATCCAGTCGATATTTACTTGGTAAGTTTTTCACTTAACTCCAACCACTGATTCTCTAACGCGCGCCGGCGCGATACTACATCTTCTAATTTAGATGCGACTTCTAAAAGACGTTGATGATCAAATGCGGCGCCCTCTTCTTCAATTCTAAGATTGGCCTCTTTCTCTGTAACTTTTACAATTTGGCGCTCGAGTTTTGCTAATTCCTTCTTGATCAACCGCTCTTCAGCAGCGCTAGAGATCTCCTTTGTCGTACTCTGAGAAGCGCTAGTTCTCATCGCTTCTCGCCGCTCTAGATACTGTTCGACGCCACGAGGTAGATCTCTTAATTCTTCATCGCCGAGTAATCCATAGAAGCGATCACAGGTACGTTCCAAGAAATATCGATCATGTGAAATCACAATTAAAACTCCGGCAAATGAATCTAGTAAATCCTCCAGAGCGGCGAGAGTTTCTACATCTAGATCATTTGTTGGCTCATCTAGTAAAAGAACATTGGGACTTGCCATTAGTAGACGCGTTAATTGAAGCCTTCGTTTTTCACCGCCAGAGAGATCACGAATCATCCGTTGTTGACCACCGAAATCAAATCCGAGCCGTTCACAGAGTTGCGATGCACTCAATGCTCGACCGCCGCCTAACTCGAATTGGAGTGCGATTCGCTCGACGGCTTCTATAACTCGCCAATTTGGATCTAATTCTTCGAGGTGCTGTGAGAGAAAAGCGCGCTTTACAGTGATGCCCACCTGCATCTTGCCCGCACTAAAGCGGTAATCACCAGCAAGAGCTCGCATCAAAGTGGTCTTGCCGGAGCCGTTAAATCCAATGATTGCGATTCGATCACCCGGTGCGATATTCCAATCAAGAGAATCAATTAAACAGTTCTCACCAATATTTAAACGTGTTTTATGAATTTCAATGACTTTACTACCTAATCTATTGGTAGCAAAGTTACGCAATTCAGCTTGATTACGTGGTTCAGGTTCGGCTGAAATTAATTGGTTTGCCGCATCGACACGAAATTTTGGTTTGGTAGTTCGCGCTGGAGCTCCCCTTCGCAACCAGGCTAATTCCTTGCGGATTAAATTATTGCGACGAGAATCTTCGGCTGCCTGTTGTCTTGCTCTCTCAGCTTTTGAGAGTACGTAAGCAGAGTAACCGCCTTCATATTGAAGTACTTCTCCGGAGACAACTTCCCAGATTTGATCGGCTATTTCATCTAGAAACCAACGATCATGCGTTACAACAATGACTGCTAATTCGCGCCGCTTCCGTAAATGGCTGGCTAACCAAGCCACACCTTCAATATCAAGGTGGTTAGTTGGTTCATCAAGAAGGATTAAATCAAGTGGATCTATAAGTAATTTAGCCAGACCAACTCGCCGCTTCTCGCCACCGGAGAGTAAGTTATATGAGCGATCTAGAATTTCGTTGGAATGCCCGCCAAAGAGGCCACTGAAGATTTCTCGGACTCCCGCATCGCTAGCCCATTCATGTACTTTCTTACTTCCAACAACATACTCTCTAACTGATCCGGGAGAAGAAGTATCGGCTTGCTGGAGAGTTCCCAGCCTCGCCCAATTAGCACGAGTAACTCGTCCTTGATCTGGATCATCAATACCGGCGATTAATTTAAGGAGCGTCGACTTGCCGCCGCCATTTCGTCCGACGATTCCAATCCGTTCACCCTCAGAGATGCCGAGTGAGACTTGATCAAGTAGCGCGGTATCGAATGATTTCGATACTTTTTCGATGCTAATCAGGTTGCGCGCCACCGGACAAGGCTAATCTCTAGCAATGGAGTTCAAATCCGTAGCCACCGGAATCGGAATAGTTCTAGTTCTTATCTATGCGATTGGCTCTGGAATCTGGGTGAATAACTCCCTTGGTTGGTATAGCTCGCTAAATCGCCCCTCTTGGCAACCACCTGATTTCATATTTGGATTAATCTGGCCATATAACTTTATAGTTCTCGGAATAGCTTCGGTACGAGTGGCCAATTCATTATCTAGAAACGAGGTAATAATTTGGCTAAGTACTTTTGCCATCTCGGTACTTTGCGCCTTATCTTGGGCTTATAACTTCTATGTTCCACATGAATTGAAAATCGCTTCATTTTCACTAGCCGCAACTGCTTTATTGACAGTGCCCATGTTGATTCTTACTTTTCGCGCATCAATTGGAGTTGGGTTGGCACTTCTCCCGTATCAAATCTGGGTAGCTGTTGCTTCTTCGCTTGCGTGGGGTTACTACTTAAAGAATTAATTAGCTAATTTCTTTAGCGGATCGCCCGATACCCGAAAAACCGTCCACTCCGACATTGGAACTGCACCAATTGAGTGATAAAACTCGATTGCCGGTGAATTCCAATCGAGAACCCACCATTGAAATCTTCCGTAGCCGCGCTCATTACAGATCCGCGCCAGATGCTGCAACAAAGCCTTTCCATAACCTTGGCCGCGAAATTCCGGCTTTATATAGAGATCTTCTAAATAAATTCCATGTCGACCCTGCCAAGTTGAATAATTTAGAAACCAGATCGCCATGCCAACAACTTTTTCCTCGACTTCAACTAAATCACAGAAAACTTTTGGATTATCTACAAAGAGCGTAGCTTCAATATCTTTAGTAGTAGCAATTACTTCATGAGGTGCTTTTTCATATTCCGCTAACTGCTTAATAAGTTGGAGAATTATTGGAGCATCTTCTTTAACAGCTTGCCGAATCAACTTCGCTCCTCAGCTATGGAATTTCCGCCATCGACTACCAGCGCTTGGCCCGTCAGATAGCTCGCGCTCTCTGACGATAAATAAGTAACTAGGCTGGCGATTTCTTCGGGGGTCCCGCTTCGGCCCAGCGGCGTATTTTGCCCTTGAACTTTTTCATGTTCACTCTGGGTATCAGTTGCAACCCAGCCGGGCAAAATTACATTACAAGTAATTCCAAACTTAGCTTCGTCGAGTGCGATTGCTCTGGTTAATCCGACGAGAGCTGCTTTCGCGGCGGCATAAACCGGTTGTTCTCGCATCGCCATCAAGCCGCCAGTAACACTTCCAATCATTACTATTCGCCCCGCATTTGAATTACGAATTTTTGGTAACGCTGCTTTTGTAAGATTAAAAGCGGTATCTAGGTTGCGCTTGATGCCCCGATTCCACGCCGCACTAGTTATTTCAGTAAGTGAAGCAGTTTCATCACTTCCAAGCGGTGAGCCAATGCTAGCCATGCCGGCGTTATTTACTAATACATCTATTCTTGGAATTTTTGCTATCAATTCCAGACACTCCGAGTCAACGGTTAGATCTGCTACTGCGCCAGTTACTCCAAGTTCATGAGCGCGTTCTACAATTCGTTCCGTGGTTGCAGTAATTGAGACGTCATAACCTAAATCCTTAAGTTGGCGGGCGATAGCAAATCCGATGCCGCCTGGCGCGCCAGCGCCACTTACCAGCGCAGTTCTTCTTGATGCGCCATTCATAAGATCAAAATTCGCTCTTTCAGATGCGCAATCAATTCGTTGTTGTGTCCATCACCCGACATTAAATTGCTGCTGCTGAAGACTTTAGGACGAAAGCCTCTCTCTAGAAGAATCTCCACCGCTCGTACCGAGAGGGAGTTGACTATTGCAGCACCCAAAACCGTTGATGATGGACCAACTTTCTCCCTAAATTGCGCATAAGAGATCGTGGCATCTCCGACTCCCCCTAAATTATCAATGACAATATCGGCAAGTTCATGGAGTTTCCTCCCTTGTACCCGCGCGCTATTGGAAGTTGCATGCTGAATACTCGTGATGGCAATCAAAACTAAACCGCGCCGTCTTACCTCATTTGCCATTGCTTCAATCAAGGCATTTCCACCTGAGTTTGAAGCAATAATAAAAATATCACCTTTACTTAGTTTGTGTTTTCCCAAAATCTGACTGGCTAAGTGGGCATCACGTTCTAGTTCAGTACTCCGGCTCGCATTCTTATGAAGCATTAAATCTTCTTCAAGAATTGGATTTACTGAACCTAAACCACCGGCACGATAGAACATTTCCTCTGCCAACATGTGAGAGTGGCCTGTACCAAAAACGTGTATCAATCCATCTTTTTCTAGCGAACCTGCAATTGCTATCGAAGCTTTTTCGATTGCTTCGTCATTGGCCTCTAACTGTTCAAGTTTTGCAATTAGATTCTTTAGATAGCGCGATTGTGCCTTCACGAGACCCTCTTAGTATCTATGGAGCCCAGCTCAGGCATATTCGCAATAACTGGGATTTGTAATTCATATAAATCACTTCGATAGATGCACTCTGCTGTCATAACTGGATTGTCATTTTGATCTCGATCAAGCATTTTTATGATTAAACAAGGAACATCGCTCTTGATTTGTAGTAACTCTTGTTCTCGTTCGCTTAAGAAATGAACTTTGATGCTTGCTCTTGCGTTTGTAATTCGAATAGCGAATCGATCAGCAAACGTGTCGTACAGTGAACCAAGAAGATCCTTATCGGTAAGAGTCGGCATTGCACGACAGGATATCTTCAAAGTTTCAATGGCAACTAGCATTTCATCTACAAACTGTAGTCTGGTAATCACGAAAATTTCTTCTCGCTCTCTTATAGAGAGCTGCTTTGGGACATTTTTATTTGCCTTTACGCACTTAAATAAAATCAATTTTGTTGAAGGATGTTGACCTCGTTCTTGAATCTCTCTGGTAAAGGATTTGAGGCGCGATTCTGAGGAAATCATGGGTCGTTTAACATAAGTTTCGGGACGGGCACGACGCTCCAATTTCTCATCTGAGATTGGATCATTGACAGCTCTACGAAGTGTTACACGACAGACCCCAAAATCCTTCACCAATACCCGTTCCCCGGGATGCCGTTCACCTTGAGGTAGCTGAGATAAGAGACCAGTTAAGTTCTCTTTCGCACGAATTACTGCCGTTTCGGTCGTCATTATCCGGAGCGTATCTTTCGCCGTTAGAGAAATCTAGGCTTGGCGCGAGATTATCGCTCAGTGAGTTCTATCGAGATTCGCAAGGCGAGGTTATCTGACCTGTTAGATCTCTATCACGTCGCGATCAAGACCGGCGATTCCGGAAATGATGCGACTGGGAAATTTCTCAATGATGAAATTATTGGTGAGATTTATGTTGGGCCATATGTAACGTTAGCAACCGAAACTAGCTTTGTCTTAAGTGAAGCTGGAAAAGCGGTTGGATATGGCTTATGCGTTCTAGATACTTTAAACTTTCAAGAACGATGCAGAAAGGAGTGGTGGCCAAAGATTCAAGCTAAATACCAGGGTGAACCAACTACGGGTCCAAGCGGTTGGCTAATAAATGAAATCTTTAATCCAACGCCGTCGCCCCAAGAAATTCTCACGGAGTATCCATCGCATGGCCATATCGATCTATTGCCATATGTTCAAGGTCAAGGCTGGGGGCGAAAGATGATGACACGAATGGAATTTGAATTGGCCGAGCTAAAGTCGTCAGGTTTTCATCTTCGAGTGTCAGCTCTTAATGATCGTGGTCTGCAGTTTTATGCTGCACTTGGTTATGAAGAATTAATTAGAAGAGACGATGAAGTTGTCGTTGGAAAGAAGTTAAATTGAAAGATTTTATCTACGGCGTTGCAACTTCTTCCTACCAAATTGAAGGCGCAGCGTTTGAGGATGGTCGAGGAATCTCGATTTGGGATACCTTCTCGCGAACACCAGGGAAAGTTGCTAATGGCGATACTGGCGATGTGGCATGCGACCACTACCACCGCTACAAAGAGGATTTAGATTTGATGAAATGGCTTGGAGTTTCGGCTTATCGATTCTCAGTTGCTTGGCCGCGTGTGATTCCAAATGGAATTGGTAAAATAAATCAATTCGGTATTGATTTCTATGATCGATTGATAGATGGTGTGCTCGAGCGCGGAATCGAGCCTTGGTTAACGATTTATCATTGGGATCTTCCGCAAGCGCTCCAGGATCGCGGCGGCTGGGCCAATCGCGAGATCACCGAGTGGTTTTCTGAGTACACCGGGTTACTTGCCAATCGGTTTGGCGATCGCGTAAAACGCTGGATGACGCTTAATGAACCGCTCTGTAGCGCTTGGATTGGCCACTTATACGGGGAAATGGCGCCAGGAATCCGTAACTTAAAAACTGCACTCGATGCCTCGCATCATTTACTTCTTTCTCATGGGCGCGCGGTCGATGTAATTCGAAGTTCAATTAAAGAAGTCAAGGTTGGCATCGTAATTAATGTGACGCCTGCTGTTCCCGTAGGTGAATCTGCTGAGGATAAAAGAGCAGCGGATCTTGCAGATGGTTTTGATAATCGATGGTTCTTGAATCCCGTTTTCGGTAAGTCTTATCCAGAAGATGTGCTTCAAGCGTTAGGTGAATCTCCAGCTATTGAAGCTGGTGATATGAAAGAGATTGCTAAGGATCTCGATTTTCTTGGAGTTAATTTCTACTTCCGTCAAACTGTGAAATATGATGCGACCGGCAAACCGCTTCCGATAAAGAATGTCCGGCGCGAAAATGTGAAGCGCACCTTTATGGACTGGGAGGTACATGCGCCTGCCTTTGCCGAATATCTAACTCGAATTCATCGTTTATACGCTCCAAAAGAAATGTACGTGACTGAGAATGGTTCGGCATGGGATGACCGTTTAGTAAATGGCAAGATTGAAGATGATGAGAGAATCTCGTACTTTAAGGAACACTTAGCTGCGATTGAGAGCGCTCGAGAGGCCGGTGCGCCGATCAACGGTTATTTTGCTTGGAGTTTGTTGGATAACTTTGAGTGGACTTATGGGTATGAGAAACGTTTTGGATTAGTTTACGTTGACTACAAAACTCAAGAGCGAATTCCCAAGAAAAGTGCTCACCACTATCGTCAATTACTCCTTGACCGCGCCACTTGAAAGTCCAGCAACTAACCAACGTTGAATCACTATGGTGAGTAGAACAATCGGTAATAGCGCAACTGTTGCGGCGGCTGCCATTGGACCCCAATCGAGGGTTCGATTACTAATGAAGCTGGCTACTAAAACTGGGAAGGTCTTTGCGTCTTCGCCTGCCATGATCACTGGAATCAAGAATTCATTCCACGAAAGCAATGAAACGAAAATTCCAGTTGCCACTAATCCGGGAGCGGCCAACGGCAAGATAATACGGGTGAACATTCTTGTATTAGATGCCCCATCAACTCTGGCGGACTCCTCAATTTCCACCGGAATTTGTTCAAAGAAGCTCATCATTAGCCAGATTGCAAATGGCAAGTTGAATCCGGCATAGATAAATATCAAGGCAATCATCGAGTCATATAAACCAAAGAAAGAACTTAATTTATAAATAGGCAGCAGGATCACGATTCCAGGAAGTGCGCGCACCGCAATCATGAGACCTTCTAACGCGCCACGACCTCGGAACTTAGTTTTTCGCGCAAAAACATAAGCTGACAAACTTCCGATTATCAAACATAAAACAGTGCTAGCAAGGGTAATGATGACGCTATTTCCCGCGATTCGCCAGAAACTATCCATCGCAAACAGCGAGGTGTAGTTCTTCCAAGTTAGCAAAAAATCAAAAAATTTTGGAGGCAAGGTATAGGTATCAATGCGATTTTTTATTGAAGTGCTGATTGTCCAGAACAGCGGAAATATCGAAAAGAACGACGCGACTACAAGAAGTGAGTAAGAGATCCATCGCTTAGTTTTCATCGCACACCTCGAGAAGCTTTGCGCCAGAGGAAATAAACGGGAGCGGTAATCAGGGCGATGATGACGCCAAGTGCAGCCGCCTGGGAGAGTTCTAAGAAGATGAATCCGGTTTTATAAGTCCAAAGGCCAAGGGTCGTAGTTGCATTACCTGGACCGCCTCTGGTCAGAATAAACAAGGTATCGAAGAGTTTTAAAAAGTCCATGATTTTGATCATCGTGATAACTAGGAGAGTTGGAGTGATTAGCGGCAAGGTAATTCGCCAAAAAATCTGGCGGTTAGAAGCGCCATCAACTCGAGCTGCCTCATATAAGGATGGTGAAATCGCGGTTAAAGCTGCGAGCGATAAAAGCATAACAAACGGAACGGATTGCCAAGAATCGACCAAGATAATTGCGAAAAGCGCGCTAGTTTGCGATCCTAACCAATTAACTTTTTCAATTCCAAAACCGCCGAGCACCCAATTGATTACACCTAAATCGGTATCAAACATAAAGCGGTAGGTAAGACCGACCGCAACTGGCGTTAACAACATTGGGGTAATCAAGATCGAGCGGAAGATTTTGGTGCCCTTGAGGTTTTCATGGAGCGCAATCGCCAACCAAATCCCAAGCGGTATTTGTAGGGCTAAGCCCACAATTGTGATTGCAATTGTGATGCGAAAAGTGGCCCAAGTTTCACTTGCCGCCAATACCGTTGCATAATTCTTAAAACCGATAAATTCTGGAGGCAAAATCGAGGCAAGATTTATGCTTAAGAATGAAATATAGATTCCATAAACAAAAGGAATCAAAATTACGATCGCGAGCAGAACCCAAGTTGGAATCGTGAAATGAGCTAGCGGCCGTAGACCGCGACTTCTGAAAGAAGTAGGCCTGGCCACCTTTAGTTTTGAGTTCACAAGGTGACCAGGCTACTTATTGCCTACTTATTTCGAGTATTAACTAACGAGGCTCCTTCGCCAGAATCGGCTTGAGTTTCTCATTTAACGCATCAAGCGCCGCCTGAGTCCTCTGCTTTCCGGTAAGAACCTGAGTTACCGCATCAATTGCAGCGACCTCAAACTCTGGCCAAACTGCAATTTGTGGATAACGCTCAATTCGAGAACTGGTAGGTATCTCGAGTTGTGGTAGGTAAGGATTATTTGCGACCAGATCTGAGTTGCTGATGATTGACTTACGTCCAATCGCGGCAGCGCCTGACTCCAGATACTTAACTGAGTTGGTCTTTCCAAGAACGAATTCTAGGAACTTCCAAGCAGCAGTTGGATTCTTAGCATCGGCAGGAATTCCTATATTCCATCCAGCAAGGTGGGTGATATCAACTGCGCCAATTGGCATTGGAGCGGTCCCAATCTTTCCAGCATTCTTGTTGATGCTTGTATCAAGGGCCATGCCGTAGTAACCGGAGTAATTGAGCATTGCTCCAATATTCTCGCCAAGAAATTTGCTTGTGGTGTCATCACCCGTTGCAGTAATTGCGCCCTTTGGAGAAACCGATAGCAACTTCTTCAAGTAATCCGTTGCGGCCACAGCTTCTTTAGAGTTAACAGTTGGATTCAAGTTATCGTCATATAGCTTGCCACCAAATGACCAAAGTAGCGTCATCCACCACCAAGAAACGTTTGGACCGAAGCCCATAATTTGTCCACCGTTTCCAGCTTCTTGAACTTTCTTAGCGTTGTCGTAGTACTCATCCCAAGTTGTAGCTGGCTTTAGGCCAAGTTCTTCGTAGATATCAGTACGGTACCACTGAATCATCGGCTCAGTACTAAGAGTCAGACCAAGCGTCTCACCTTTGCACTTGCCGTAATCCTGTTGACCGGGACCGAAATCATTGATGTCGTACTCACCAGAGTTCTTGATGTAACTATCAAGTGGCGCCATCACCTTTGCTTGGCAGAACGGCGCAAGGAAAGTGTTGTCGAATTGCGCAACATCATAAGCGCCAGCTTTCTGGTTGTAGCTAAGAAGCTGCTTCTGGTGCGCTTCACCGTATGGTGTCTCTGAAACATTAACTTTTACACCGGTCTGTGCTTCAAACTCCGGGATAAAACTTTGAATTGATGTAGAAGAAGGGCTCGGGATCAAGAAGAGATTGATCTCGCCGCTTACTTCCTCGGATCCGGAATCGCTACCGCAAGCGCTAACTGTTAACGCTAGAGCAGCAGCAATCGCCGCGGTCTTAAAAAATCTTCCTTTAGACATGTCGTCCTTTCGTAAAAAAGGGGGGCGACCCCTCGTAGTCGCTAAAGTACACAGAATCCACTGACTTGATAAGTAACGTTATGAAGAATTTATAATTGTGAGCCTTCGAAGTGTTGGTCTACTCTTCCGGTAACAATGGCGAAAAAACTGGAGATCCCCCACACTGACCGAAAAACTGGTTTAGTCGTGATTGCCCATGCCGACGATATTACGCTCTTCTGCGGCGCGACTGTCCTGAAATTGGTCGATGCCGGGTGGAACCTCGAAGTGGTTCGGGTAACTGATGATGCCGGGGATAGCTGGGGTGACGATGAACTGGCCACAAAGAACAAAAATCAGAAGGAGTTTGAGCGCGCACTTACAAAATTAGGGATTTCTAAAGCGCATGAATTTTCTTATCCAACTGATCGGCTGGGCGATGTGAGTGAAGTTGAGATTAGAAATCGAATTGTTAAGGTAATTCGCAAAGTAAAGCCCTATTTAATTGTGACTTTCGATCCTGATTGCATTCGTTACGAAGATAATGTGGATCATCGGATGGTCGGTATCGCTACGACTGAGGCTTGTTGGACCGCCGGATTTGATAAACATCCTGATGGGAAAGTAGACCAGTTGCGCGCTCATCTGCCGATTGAAAGATGGTACATTGGTAGAACTGTGCTTGAGGTTACCCATGAAATAGAAATCGCTCCTTACAAAGAGCGATTACTCGATGCTGTAAGTGAACATAAAACTATGCTCATAAATATGGTCGCTCAACTAGAAGTAAAATCAAAATTTCTCGGCTACGAACTTCCAGAATTACGAAATACTGTTGCCAAAGACCCCAAGTGTTTTGCTGAATTGATTTACCAAAATCGAAGGGTAGAGAATTTACGAATCATTGATGGTGGCGAAATCCATCAATTAATCGAAAGGTATGGAAAGCCACTATGAGTTTTAAAGCCCAAGGGTTTAACGTCACTTATGGAAACAATATTGCTGCGAATGCCATCAATGACTTAGGTGAGTATGTCTTAATTACCCAGCCTGAACCTTGGGCGGTAATCAAAGATCAAGTAACTAACCAACCAATTCAAACCTTTCAATCAGGTGATCTCTCACCCGAACATCTAGATAAATTGGCGGCCGAATCCCCAAAGGCCACGATTGTTGGTCTGGGCGGTGGTAGCGCAATGGATACTGCGAAATGGGTACATTGGCGGCGATCACTTCCTTTAGTGCAATTGCCATCACTTCCTAGCGTTGATGCCTGTTTTACTCGAATGTCTGCTCTGCGCGACAAGGGCGGAGTTCGTTACGAAGGTGATGCAGTCCCAGAGATGGTTTATGTTGATTTTGAATTGTTCCGCGCTGCCCCTCGAACCATGGTCACAAGTGGCATAGGTGATGTGCTTTCTTGTCATACTGCTTGGTTTGATTGGAAATTTGCAGCCGATTCTGGAAAAGATGAATTTGGTTGGAGCGCAAACATGCCTGAAATTTCCAAGATGTATTTAGATGAACTTTACGATTGCGCTCCTGGAATTGCGAAGTTAACAGATGATGGCCTTCGGCGGTTAATGGAACTACATCGCGATATTGGCTGGCGATGCCATGAAATGAAGCATGCTCGCTTTGAGGAAGGTTCGGAACACTTTTTTGCTTATACTTTTGAAGAGGTAACCGGTCGCACTATTCTTCACGGTGAATTGGTCAGCATGGGCGTCTTAATCATGTCCCATTTCCAAAAGAATAATTTTCAAAGAGCTAAAAAAACTATTGAACGAGCAGACACCAGGCACCGACTATCTGACCTTGGCGTCTCCAAAGATGAAGTAATTGAGAGTTTGCGGCGATTGCCTAGTTTTACTGTAGAACAGAAGCATTGGTACTCACATGCTCGCTTTATTGATGCTGGAAAAATAAACGAAGACGAAGTGCTCTCGCTTCTTAACTGGTAGCCAACGCTAATCGCGCTGCAGCGATTGAGAGGTCGGCAGTTCCAATCTCTAACTTACAATCTAACTTTCTTTCGATTCGCTCCAACATTGCAGGTTGCGCAATGCCACCACCAAAAACAATTGGTGCGTCAGATAACCCACTAGCCAGTTCAGTTCGTTTAATCAAATCAACTAAGTATTGACTTGCTTCATCAAGAATCTTCTCCGCCGATTTAGATTGTGAGAGGTTGATGACATCGTGTGCTATCGCAGCGATCGCACCTCGTGGTTGGCTGTAAACAAAAGCTTTGATGGATTCGAAATCAACCATAGCTACTCGCCCTTTTAGAGGCGTCTCAAGGTCAGACTTCTCTCCTCGTTCAATACTTAACAGAATCTCTTGAAGTGAGCGGATTCCAATCCAATAACCAGCACCCTCATCTCCTAATAAGTGTCCCCAGCCGCCAACGGTTTTAATTTCTCCGGCTTTATCCAGATAGACAGCAATTGAGCCAGTGCCAGCATAAATATAAATTCCTGATCTGTTTATAAATGCAGCGCGGTAACCAAGCGCCACATCTATTTCGACTTCAATTCGGGATTCTGGAAATACATCTTTGAATATTGAAGCGATTCCAGTGTTTGCTACGCGGTTTTCTGCGGCACCGGCGATGCCAGCATAAATTGCAGTTGGTGTTTCTGAAATTTTATCTTTTATCTCTCTCGCGAGCTCATGCAATCTTGCCTTCGAATTTGGGTCGAAGATATGACCGTCAATCGGATCACTCTTACCTGAAACTATTTGATTGCCAGAATCATCAACCAATGACCATTTTGTTGCAGATGCGCCGCCATCGATGCCAAGAAAACACCGACTCATTTAGTCAACGTCACCTTCTGTAATCCCCGTGGACTATCCGGATTAGTGCCGTTCTTGATCGCAAAATCCAATGTAAGTAGTTGCATTAAAACGGAATCAGCAACGACTGATTGGGCCTCCGAGTTTAATGAGCCACCCGGAATTACCGTTTCGCTCGGCAGCGCAAAATTTCCATTACCGATCCAGAAAACCTTTGATTTTGCGCCGCGAACTCGAGCTGCGACGTCTTTAAGTGACTCACTTGGTGTGCCGGAGGGTGAGATGAAGAAAATTTGGGTCGCCTCCGAAAGAGTTGCGATTGGTCCATGAATGTAATCTGAAGTGGTCATTCCTTGCACTGGAATATAAGAGGTCTCTTGAATTTTGAGAGCTAGCTCCCGCATGTTACAATATCCATAACCACGACCAATCACAACAATAGGACGAGTTGGATCAAGTTCAGCTAAAGTTTTTGATAGATCAACCTGTAGATTTTCTTTGGTAGTCGATATCAATTCTGGAAAATTGATGACGTTATCAGATTTCAAAGAGGTGATCAGCTTTAATCCCACAAATAACTCAGCTGAATAACTTTTTGTAGCAGCAACTGCTTTTTCCTCTCCAGCGCTTAAATCTAAATGTAATTCAGCCAAAGTAGCCAGAGGTGAGGTTCCATTATTGGTAGCGCTAATAACGAGTGCGCCACCGTCTTTAGCTGCACTCACTACCGCTATCAAATCTGGAGATTGGCCACTTTGGCTCAGCGTAAAAACAAGGGTGTCCTCAAAAACAAAGCGGGCGCCATATAGTGAAACTGTGGAAGGTGAGGCTATCCCAACTGGCAAACCAAGCTCTACCTCAATTAGAAATTTAAGGAGTTGGCCAGCATTTGATGATGTGCCTCTTGCAACCAAAACTACATTTGTGGGCTTATGTTTCTTAATCAAGTCGATTGCCGCCTGGAATTGGCTCTCATTACTGTCAATCTTTGCAAACACACTTGGCACTTCATTAATTTCAGAATACATCTTGAAGTCGGCGCGATTCACTCATAAATCCTATTCTCTACCAAAATCATCTTCAATACGGACAATGTCATCCTCACCGAAGTAAGAGCCAGTCTGTACTTCGATAAAAAGAAGCCCGCTCGTTCCAACGTTTGCAATTCGATGCGGGACGCCGATTTCAATATCAACGGAATTACCGACCGTCACTTTGCGGATTTGTCCATCAATCGTAACTTCTGCTTCTCCGCTGACAATAAACCAATGTTCGGCGCGCTTTTCGTGGCGCTGATATGAGAGGCGTTTACCTGGTTGCACGATGATTGATTTAACTTTATGGATCGCGCTTTCTTGAAGAACTTCATAGCTACCCCAAGGGCGAACTTCCGAATTCATACGCTAATCAAACCACGATTTTGATTGTATAGACATTTGTGTTGGTAATGATTATCCTAATGGAGATGTCGAAACACGTAATTGTTACCGGAAGTAGTGGCATTGCTGCTGCTCTTATTCGCGCGTTGGCAGAGCGCGGTGACCAGGTTTTTATCATTGGAGGCGTTGCCGATGATTCCCAAAATCTTATGAATGAGTCTTCTAATGTTCTGGGTTTTCAAGATGTCGATCTGCGAGTTGAAGAAGAGTGCGTCTCTGCTTTTGAAGCCGCAGGTAAGAAATTAGGAAAGGTAAGCGATGTAGTTGCCATAGTTGGTGGCTCTGGTCGAAAATTTGGCGATGGTAAATTTGAAGAAACTTCACTCTCAGCTTGGAATGAAACCCTTGCATTAAATCTAACAACAACCTTTCTCTCACTGCGAGAGGGTTTGAAACTTTTGAAAGCCTCCGGTGGCTCAATTACTTTGACTGGATCAGTTATAGCAAGTTCACCCGTAAAAGAACATTTCACAACTCATGCTTATGCCACTAGTAAAGCGGCGATTGAAGGTATGGTGAAGATTGCCGCGAGCACATATTTAGATTCTGGAATTCGGGTAAATGCAGTACGTCCGGGCTTGGTCGCAACTCCGATGGCAAAACGAGCTGCTGAGGATCCAATAATTCAAGAGTACATAAAGCGGAAGCAACCGCTCGCCGGCGGCCAATTACCGGCCACCGATCTCGTACCTGCATATCTCTATCTAATCGACAACTCTGTAACCGGCGAAATCCTTACAGTGGATGGCGGTTGGAGCTCGGATAAAGAAATCTAATCTCGAAAGGAAATGTAATGGCCCATCCAAAATACTCCAAGCAGAAGATTGCGAAAACAATTGATCACTCTCTGCTTAAGCCAGAGATGACTCGGTATGAGGTCCGTCAAGGTTGCGAGATTGCCAAGAAATATGACGTTGCCTCGGTCTGTTGTAAACCATCAGATGTGGCATTCTGCGCAGAAATTCTAAAAGGCACCGATGTTGAGATTGGCACAGTTGTTGGATTTCCACATGGCTCAAGCACCACGGCCACTAAAGTTTTTGAAACCAAAGCTGCAATAGCCGATGGCGCTACTGAGATTGATATGGTGCTAAATATCGGATTGTTGAAATCTGGTTTATTCGAAGAGGTTAGGTCGGATATCAAGGCTGTCGTAGAAGCAGCCGGTGGAAAGATGGTAAAAGTAATTCTAGAAAATGCTTACCTAACCGATGATGAGAAAGTTACCGCTTGCAAACTCTGTGAAGCAGCGGGTGCCCATTACGTGAAGACCTCTTCGGGGTATGCGCCTACTGGCGCGACTGTTGCAGACGTAAAGTTGATGCGCTCCTCAGTCTCGCCTAAAGTGAAGGTCAAGAGCGCAGGCGGCGTGCGAACGTTAGATGCGTTAATCGAAATGTTGGATGCAGGTATTGAGCGAAGTGGTGCGACAACCACGAGCACAATGCTTGATGAATACACTCAAAGGTTTGGTGATTGATTGGAGAGATTTCTTGGCGTCGATCTTGGCGGCACCAATATCAAGTATGCCGTTATTGAAATCGATGGCACAAGCATCAAGGAAATTTTAAAGGACCAGATATCTACTGAGGCCAAAAATGGCCCTGATCATGTGACCGATCGAATCGCTAATTTGATGAAGAAAATTGATAGCGAGATGGCGATTGTTGGCGTAGCTGTTGCAGTTCCAGGAATCTTTAATCACGATACCGGAGAGATTCTGCTATTTCCTAATCTTCCAGGGGCCTGGGAGAACTTCCCCTTTAGCAAAAAATTAACGGATGCGACTGGAAAATCCATCTCACTTATTAATGATGCTCGAGCATTCTGTCTTGCCGAATCAACGCTTGGTGCAGGACGTGGCCATCGGTTTGTTGCTTGTATCGTTATGGGAACCGGAGTTGGTGGCGGTTTAGTTATTGATGGTAAAGTTCATGAAGGCGCAACGCGAGGCGCTGGCGAAATTGCTCATCAAGTAGTCGCACCAGATGGGCTGGTATGTGGTTGTGGCACTCGCGGCTGCGTTGAAACGTTGACTTCTTCGGCCGCAATTTCGGCGATGGCAAATACCAGTACTCCGGAAGAGGCTTACGAGCGAGCAAAGGCTGGCGATGAAACTGCAATTGCGGCTTTTCGTAATGCTGGAAAATGGTTAGGAATCGCGCTTGCAAATGTAAATGCCGTCTTCTCACCTGAAGTTTTCATTGTTGGCGGCGGTGTTGCCCAAGCTGGTGATTTGGTTCTCGATTTCATCAGAGCAGAGTTGCATGAAAGAAATCATCTCTGGCCAAATTCAGCCTTTAAAGTGGTTCCGGCTCAACTAAGTTTCTTTGCCGGTGCAACTGGCGCTGCGCTAAAGGCAGCAGCTGCAGCCGGTACACAGTTAAGTTTCACATCAATTACATAACGATTTGAAGCATAAGCGGTCTCAGTGAATTCAATAATCTGACCTCTGGCATCAGATATCACTCGAGTTTCAACGAGTAGCGGAGTTCCCGGTGGGATATCGAGCAATTTAGCCTCACTTCGATCAGCAACACGTGCTTGAAGCCAGCAATTCGCCGTCGAGGGGCCATAACCAATCTCACGTAACTTCTCATGCAATGAACCGGTTGTTAGATCTGCGGAAAGAACCGCTTTACACTCCGGAATTAAGGCAACGCGTTCAATACTTAATGGAACTTCATCTGCCAGACGCAGCCTCTTAATAACTACAACTTTTACTTTTCCAGAGAGCCCTAAAGCTTCACGGTCGCGCGCGCCCGCGATTTCAATTCCTGCAGATAACATCTCGGAAGAGGGGCTCAGGCCACGCCTTCTCATATCTTCGGTAAATGAAAATAGAACACCTTCGCTACGATGGATCGGTTTAGTTGCGATAAAGGTGCCGGCGCCACGTCTTCGATCAACTAATCCTTCGCGCAGAAGATTCATCATCGCCTGGCGTACGGTCATACGACTTACTTTGAAGCGGGCTGCAACCTCAACTTCCGAGGGAATTAACTCTCCCGGCTCGCCCTTTGCCACCAAGGTACGGAGCCAGCCCTCAATCTCGAGGTATCTGGGACCTTGATTTCTCATCGCTTGGCGACTACCTTCCCTCAAGTCGTATAGACATTTAGCTGTCACTTCTAGGGGGAAACATGTCGGCTGCTGGTTCATCACCATTAGCAGGGCGATGGACCGCGGCCGCTCATGGTCTTCTAGAACGGCTTATGACTGAGCAAGGTAATGCCATCTCTCAAGCAGCGCAATGGTGTTTTGAGAGTATTTCTAAAGATGGCGTCGTACATCTATTTGGTGCTGGCCATTCTCGTATTCCAATTGAAGAGATGTTCCCGCGATATGGATCCTTTCCGGGTTTCAATCCCATTGGTGAGTTATCTATGACATTCCATACCCAGATCGTAGGAGCCAATGGACAACGACAAGCGATGTTCATAGAACGCGTTGAAGGTTTCGCTGACCAGATTCTCAATAATTGGATTCTTAAATCACAAGATTTACTTTTCGTATTTAGCGTAAATGGCAAATCCGCAGTACCGCTAGAAATGGCGCGCGGCGCGAGAAAAGCTGGAATTAAGACAATCGCAATTACTTCGGTTGCTCAGAATAAAGATGGCAAACCAACACACTCCAGTGGAACCACATTGATTGATCACGCCGATTTGGTAATTGATTTATGTACGCCAATTGGCGATGCGCTAATAGATATTCCAGGTCTGGAAACACGAGTCGGTCCAGGATCAAGCGTTACCGCGATTGCCATTGTCAATGAAATTAAAGTCCAGACTGCAGATCTATTGGTTAGAAGCGGTTATCTGCCGCTAGTTCTCACCAGTTCATCAGTCGTGGGAAGCGAGAAGAGCAAGGCGCTCTTCGACTCGGCCTACGCCGAGCATGCCCGTCGTATTTCATCTCGAATGAGAGGCGCGGGGGGATAACAGAAAATTTATCCGCCAGCCCTTCCCACCGAGGGGCGCCCGGTGGGTAAATAGGGACCTTGGCTGGCTCGAGCTGGTCGGGACTCTATGAGTTACATACTAGTACTAGGAAGGAAAGAGAATGAAATCAAGAAAGTCGATGAAGGCGCTCACTGCAGCGGCAACATCAGTCGCACTTGTTCTTGGAATGTCTCTGTCTGCTGCTCCAGCTAACGCTAATAACTATGTAATTGGCGTAAGCAATGGCTGGGCTGGCAATTCATGGCGAGAGACTATGGTCTGCGCAATTAAGGCAGAAGCTACACTCTCCAAGAAAGTATCAAAGGTTCTTGTATCGTCACGAAATACTGACGCAGCAGGACAGTCCGCCGATGTTCGTGCATTTATTAGCCAAGGCGTAAATGCGATCATCATTAACCCAGGTGACAAAGATGCAATTAACCCAGCAATTAATGAAGCAATTAAAGCTGGCATCAAAGTCATCGCAGTTGACGGACCGGTAAGCGCTCCTGGCGCATATATCGTCTCCAACGACCAGAAGAAGTACGGCGCAGCAGGCGCTGAGGCCCTTGCTAAGGCAATGAACTACCAAGGAAATGTTCTTTACATGCGCGGTATTTCCGGTCACCCCGCTGATACTCTCCGTGACGAAGGCTTCAAGGCTGTCATGAAGAAGTACAAGAACATGAAGGTGACTAAAGAAGTATTCACCAACTGGGATTGGGCAAAGGGTGGCGAGCTTGCAAAGCAGCTACTTAGCCCAGGCAAGTTCCAAGGAGTTTGGACTTCCGGTATCGACTATCCAGTAGTCGAAGCTATGAAGACAAACCTCCGCGGAAGATATATCCCACTAGTTGGTGCTGATAACAACGAATTCCTCCGCCAGACCAAGGAATTGGCAGGCAAGGGCTTCGTTGGAATCGTTGTAACTAACCCAGCCGTTATCGGTGGCGCCGGACTTAAGGTCGCTCTCGATGTTCTTGGTGGAAAGACAGTTGCAACTGAGTCACTTTTGAATCCATCTGCATGGACCTACAAGGCAAACAAGAAAGAGATTGATTCTTCTTTCTTCGTTGGCCAAGAGGCGACATTCTCAAGCGCCGTCAAGATCCCTGGCTATACAACCTTCAGCCCAGCTCAGCTGTTTCGCTGCAAGGCACCACAAGACTCCGATGACGGAGCTCGTGCATAGTTAGAACGCGATAAGCGTTTACCGAACCTCAGAGCCGAAAGGTTCTGAGGTTCTCACTTGAAAAACGTGAAGGGAAGTGATGGGAAATCTCCTTGAGATCCGCGCAGTAGCAAAGAACTACGGCCCAGTTGTGGCCCTTCGCAACGCTAATTTCACCGTTGCACCAGGTGAGATACACGCGTTAATGGGGGCAAATGGTGCAGGTAAATCAACTCTTGTCAAAATCCTCACCGGTGTCATTAGTGGCGATGCCGGTACTGTTAAATTAAATGGCGAAGAAATTCATTTCACATCTCCTGATAACGCTCGTAAAAATGGCGTCGCGCCGGTTTTTCAAGATCCAGCACTAATTCCTGATCTCTCACTTCGTCGTAATCTTCGGTTAACCAATACCAATATCACTAAGTTTGAAGAGCAGATTGCTTACCTAGGCTTAAAAATTAATCTTGAAGAACTAGTTTCTCGAATCAAATTACCGATTTTAAGAATGATTGATTTAGCGCGAGCGCTCGCCCACGATCCAAAACTGTTAATTCTTGACGAAATCACCGCAGCCTTACCAGCAAACCTTACTGAAGTTGTAATTAGAGTAATGAATGAAGAGAAAGCTCGGGGAAATTCTGTTGTCTTTATCTCCCACCGCTTATCTGAGATAGGTGAGATTTGTGACCGGGTTACCGTGTTACGGGATGGAATCGACGTCGATTCTTTCAATACTTCAGAGGGCGATGAGGATCGAATTGTTTCGGCAATGCTCGGCAGCAAGATAACAAGTGATGAATCGAAAAATCGAAGTGTATCAACAGGCAAAGAACCTTTGCTCGCGGTAAGAGGAATTAAAGATGGAGATAAATTAGTAGATATTGATTTTGAAATTTATCCCGGAGAGATCCTGGGCGTAGTCGCACTCGAAGGACAGGGCCAAGATTCTCTCTTTGATATTCTCGCGGGAGAAGTGAGCGCAAAAGCCGGAGAGATCCACTTCAGCAATAAAAAAGTTGAATTTTCTCATCCCGCCGATGCCATCAAGCTAGGGATTAGCTATGTTCCTGGTGATCGAAAAACAGCTTTACTTCCGCAGCGATCTATTAGGGAAAATCTTGCTCTCACCAAGTTCCGCGAGCTTCGAAGTTGGAATTGGATCCACCAAAAAAATGAAGATTCTTTAGTCGATAAAGCGGTTTCGAATCTCGAGATTGATACTCGTGCGAGCTCTCAAGTTAAGCGACTTAGCGGTGGTAATCAGCAGAAAGTGACAATTGGTCGCTGGATCACAACTGGCTTTGACCTACTCCTCTGTTTCGATCCGACTCGGGGCATTGATGTTGGAACCAAGAATCAAATTTATAAATTACTCTCTGGGCTCTCAGCTGAGGGTAAATCAGTCCTCTTATTTACGAGTGAACTCCGTGAAGTTCAACTCATATGCGACCGGGCCATTGTGCTTTACAACGGAAAAGTCCAAGGTGTTTTCAACGCTGCAAAAGCTGATGAAGAGTTACTCCTTAATGCAGCTTACGGGCGAAACTAATTATGAAAATTTCGCTTCGCGAGCAATACTGGAATCTTTCTATTCTTGGTTTAGTAATTATTTTAACCGTCTGGCGCAGTAACCAACTTCCAGTCTTCGGATCGTACGAAATCAAGACCATCATTCTTGGAATTATCCCAATCGCGTTGTTAGCTATGGGCCAGTCTCTGATAATTATTGGAGGTGGCATAAACCTTGCCATTGGTGCCGAAGCTATTCTTATCAATTGCATCACTGCTAAATACAGTGAGGGCAGTGACTTCGCACTATCGCTACGCTGGGCATTAATAGGTATCGTAATTTCAGTAATTGTCGGCGCTATAACCGGATGGATAATTTCTCAATCTGGAATTGCAGATATCGTTGTAACTTTAGCAACTAGTTTCGTCTTGATTGGATTTGCTTTGTTTATTCAACCTGGTCCTGGTGGCGGTGTGAATCTAGATTTTGCTAAGTATTTCATGGGTGGAGAAGATTCCTATATCGCTCCTTTATTGGTTCTATTTTTACCAATTCTTTTAATCTGGCTACCACTTCAAAGATCTCGCCTCGGAATTTCTTTTTACGCAATCGGATCCAGTAAAGATGCAGCCTTCTTATCTGGTGTAAATGTGGCTCGCACGAGAGTTTCACTCTATGCGGTGGGGGGTTTATTCGCAGGTCTTTGTGGCGTTTCCCTAACAGCAATTACCCAAGCCGCTAGCCCATTTGCAGTAATCAGCAATACTGCAACTTTGAACTCTGTTGCAGCTGCCGTACTTGGTGGCGTTGCTCTCGCTGGTGGCGTGGGCGATTTATTTGGCCCAGCCCTGGCATCGCTTGTTCTCTATTACATACCAACCATCATGCTCGGATATGGAATCGATCCAGCTTATAGCCAGATAATCCAAGGCGCTTTAACCATTCTGGTCGTCTTAGTTGGCGGATTACTAAGAGCAAGGGGTAAGCGATGAAACTCAAAATCAATAGATCAATAATCGCACTCTGGATAATTCTTGCGCTGACTTTTCTTGTAACTGGTCTCGTTGATTCTTATTTCTTCTCAATTCCATCTATCGGAATCACTCTGCAACTTGCGGCACCTTTGGGATTACTTGCTGCTGGTCAAACAATCGTGATGCTAACCGGCGGTATCGATCTTTCCTTGGCCATGATTGCTACTGGTGCTGCTTATATTGTTAGCGTTAAATCTGAATCTGGGCTATTTATCTCGTTGGCGTACGCTCTGATTTTCTGTGTAGTAGTCGGAGCGGTGAACGGGATTGCGGTAGGAGTCTTTGGAGTTAATCCTCTAATTATGACTCTGAGTATGAGTGCGATTTTAATTGGTGTATTTACAGTAGGCGTCTCGACCTTCCTCCGCGGCAGCTCGCGTATGCCAGATCTACTAATTACCGCAAGTTCGGGATTAATTCTTGATCCAATTACTTGGCCGCTCATAATTTGGATAATCGTTGGAGGTTTTGTTCACTTCTCCTTAACGCGAACTGGTTTCGGTCGGGTTATTTATGCGATTGGTGATAACGCTAAAGCAGCGCGCCTTGCCGGTGTGAAAGTTTGGCAGGTACAGATTGCAGCATATGTATCATGCGCAATTCTTGGAGGTATGGCTGGAATTATGTTGGGTGGTCAATCTGGTGCAGTTGCCATCAGTTTGGCTAACTCATATTTACTACCTTCAGTGGCGGCCGTAGTTATAGGTGGAACTTCAATTATGGGCGGAATGGGAAGTTACTCTGGAAGCGTGATGGGAGCATTGATTCTCTCCGTACTTTCATATCTCTTAGCGACTTTAAATTCATCAGAGGCCTTCAAACAATTAGTTTATGGAGGCATTGTTTTAGCCCTAGCTTGGGTTTACTCTTCAATCTCAGAGAGAAAGTGATCTGATGAGCACTGCCGCGGTAATCGGGACTGGATTTATCGGAACCGTTCATATTGAAGCGATTAGAAGAATGGGTGTACCTGTAAAAGGTGTGCTCGCAGGAAGTACTACAAGCACAAAATCTGCATCTGATCGACTTCATCTACAACATAGCTATAAAGATGTTGCGGAAATTGCAAGCGATAAAGATGTAAATATTGTTCACGTAACGAGTCCAAATGCGCTTCACTTCGAACAGGTCACCATGCTATTAAATGGTGGAAAACATGTTATCTGTGAAAAACCGCTGGCCCTCACTGCAAAAGAAGGTGAAGAGTTACTGCGCCTTGCGGAATCTAAAGGATTAATCCATGCGCTCTGTTTTAATACCCGTTTCTACCCAATGGTGCATGAAGCGAAGAGCCTCGTTAAGGAGGGAAAAATCGGCGCGCCAACTTATGTGAAAGGTTCCTATCATCAAGATTGGCTCTTGCAGGCTACCGATTGGAATTGGCGATTAGAGGGTGAGAAAGCTGGCGAGCTTCGCGCAATTGCAGATATCGGTTCGCACTTGATTGACCAGATTTCATTTGTTGCCGGTTTAGAGGTGGAATCTGTACTCGCCGATTTACACACAATAGTAAAAGAGCGACAGAAGCCAACTGGGCCGGTCCAAACATTTACCGTGGATACGACTTCAAAGCGGGAAACTGTGAAGATGAGTTCAGATGATGCCGCTGGCGTACTTATTAGGTATAAGAATGGCGCGCGCGGAACTGTCTCAATTTCACAAGTAAGCGCTGGTCGAAAAAATAATCTCTCTTGGGAAATATCCGGTACTGAATCTGCAATCGCTTATGACTCCGTAGAACCAGAAAAATTATGGATTGGTCACCGAGGAATTCCAAATGAAATTTCGTTGAAAGATCCCACGACGATTTCAAGTGATGCGGCGCGTAACGCTTTTTATCCAGGCGGCCATATTGAGGGGTTTGGCGAGACCTTCCGCGCGCTCTTTGAGCGAGTTTATAGCGATATCGAGAGCGCTAATCGTAAAGTTGACTATCCGAATTTCCGTGATGGCGTTACAAGCCTTCGCGTAACAGATGCAATCGCAAAGAGTTCTAAGACCCAGAGCTGGATTAAGTTAGATTAAAAAGGGAGAGAGAAAATGAAGCTAGGCCTACTTACTGCACCACTTCCCGAAGTTCCGTTATTAGAGATAGCCGATTGGGCGAGCGCCCAAGGCTTTGAGATGCTCGAGGTCTGTTGTTGGCCGAAGAGCGCTGGCGCAAATCGACGTTATGCGGGCATTACTCATATCGAAGTTGAAGATATCTCACAAGGTAAATGTGATGAGATTGTCGGAGAACTGAAAAAGCGCCAAATAACTATGTCGGCGCTTGGTTATTACCCAAATAATCTCCATCCAGATCCAGCGCATCGTAAAGAAGTTAATGATCACACCAAAAAGGTGATCCGAGCCGCTGGAATGATGGGAATTCCAGTTGTTAGCACCTTTATCGGAGCTGATGCCAATAAAACTCAAGAAGATAATTGGGAAGAAGCCAAAAAAGTTTGGAAAGATATTGTTAAGTACGCCGAAGATAATAATGTAAAGATTGCTATTGAGAATTGTCCGATGATATTCAGCAAAGACGAATGGCCTGGTGGGCACAACCTTGCGTTTTCGCCAAAGATTTGGCGCGAAATGTTTGATTTCCTCGGTCCAACTGTGGGATTGAATTTAGATCCGTCACACTTAATCTGGCAGATGATTGATGTGGATAGAGTAATTCGTGAATTTGGATCGCGGGTTTATCACACCCACGTTAAGGATATGGAGATAGATCGCGAAGGTCTCTACAACAATGGTGTTATGACCAAAGGAATCGGTTGGCAACGTCCAAGGCTTCCAGGTCATGGAGAAGTTAACTGGGCGCGCTTCGTCTCCGGGTTATCCCAAGTTGGATATGACTACGTGCTCTGTATCGAGCATGAAGATCGTCGCTTCGAAGGAAGCGATGATCTAGTCAAGCAAGGCTTCTTGATTGCACGCAATCAGATAGCCGCGCTACTTCCAATGACGATTCGTTAAGCGTTTACGGTCGCAACAATTCGATCAGTAAACTCTTGAGTCTTTGGATCTTTGAGGATCAACTTAACGCGACCGTCGGGCAGAGTCTCTTGCTTAATGATGGTCTTACCCTCAAATGTCTGAGGCTTCGAGGAGATTCGTGGCGTTGATCCGCCGCGCCAATCTAAATCAACCTTCGCCCAACCATTGCTCTCTGCTGATTTATAGCAAGCATCCATGATGGCGTTAACAACGTAGCCATCATAGAAGGTTTCCATAGGTTGAGTTCCAGCTTCCATTGAGTGGAACATGTCAGAGAACATATCTACATAACCCAACTCAGCAACTTCATCGCCAACTGGGAAGAGCCAACCTGTTGAGGCCTCGGCCTTCTCTGCGACATAAGAGTTTCCTTCGGCTGCCGTAAACATTTCAAAACCGGTACGGAGGAAGTGGTTCATCCAGATAGTTCCATGTGTTCCTGCAACTTCATCGCGAAGATCCATACCGCCGCGGAATGTCCACGAAACTTCAAATTGCCCAATAGCGCCGGACTCAAATTTAATGAGCGTAATTGCGTTATCTTCCGCGTTGATTGGGTGAACTAAGGTATCTCGCCAACAGAGAACTTCTACTGGACGATTATTTTTACCAACGAAGTTACGGATAATTTCAATGCAATGGCAGCCTAAGTCGATTATGCAACCACCACCAGCTTGTTTATCATCCCAGAACCAGGCGCTATGTGGCCCAGGATGGGTCTCGCGCGAGCGGACCCAGAGAACATCACCAACGGCGCCCTCTTTTACCGACTTAACCGCCTTCAAAGTTTTTGGTGTGTAGCAGAGATCTTCTAAGTAACCTGCAAAGACTCCGGCCTTCTCAACCACATCAAGGATTCTTTTTGCTTCAGCGCCATTGCGCGCGAGTGGTTTGGTACAGAGAATCGCCTTAGCCGATTTAGCCGCGAGAGTTATGGCTTCTTCGTGCATATGGTTTGGGAGCGCAACTACGACAACTGAGACATCTGGATGATTAATCGCATCTTCAATACTGGTGGTGTAATTAGGAATATTCCATCGCTTTGAGAATGCCTCACCACGTTCTTTGCTTCGCGAGTAGACAATCGCAACTGAGTCACGATTTCTCTGTCCATGAAGAGTCATTGTGTAGAAATCACCAATTAACCCTGTGCCCAACATCGCAATTTTCTGCGCTTTCATATCTCTCCCATCATTAATGGTTTCTAATTAGTCTATACATTTAGCGCGCTCATGAATAGACTCCAATTTCGAAGCGGAGGGCCATGGCTAGAGAATTAACTGGATACGAGGTTGTTGTAGTTGGGGCTGGTTCTGCCGGCGCTACCGCAGCTCTCGCAGCGTCCCAGAGTGGCGCTCGGACCTTGCTTATCGATCGCCTCCCATTCGCTGGTGGAACCAGCACTGGCGTTCTCGATACCTTCTACGGTTTCTACACACCAGGTGAGGTGGCAAAGAAAGTTGTTGGTGGCATTCCTGATCAAGTTGTAACAGAGTTGAAGAAGTTGGGCCCGGTTGTTGAGCGACCCAATACCTATGGCGCGGGAACCGGCGTTACCTATAACCCAGAACATTTAAAGGTGGCTTGGGAACGGTTGTTGCGGAAGAGCAATGTGGATTTACTACTCCACTCACTAGTCCATGAAGCCAGAAGTGTTGAGGGTCGAATCACGGAGTTAACACTGGCAAATCGAGCTGGTGTATTTAAAGTTAAGAGCCAGGTCTTTATTGATTGCTCGGGCGATGCAGATCTAACTCATCTTGCTGGGTATTCATATGAACGCGCTGGTGATATTTCAGCGGCTCAAACACTCACAACTACTTTTCGAATGGTCAACGTTGATTTGAAAGAACGAAAAACAATTACCAAAGATCAACTACATGAATTGATGCAAGAAGCGGCAGAAGAGGGTTTTGATCTGCCGCGCCGTGAAGGATCAGATCACATAACTACAGTTCCTAATACAACAGCCACAGTTATGACCAGGCTTGATTCAATTCGTAAGAATCAAGATGGATTTGAATCAGTCGTTGAAGATCCCTTCTTTCTCACCGAATCGGAGATGAAAGGTCGCGAACAAGCGCTGGAATATGCGCGATTTCTGAAGAGTAAAGTTCCAGGTTATAAAGATTCCGATATTTATAGCCTCTCAACGTTCCTTGGAATCCGCGAAACCAGACGCGTTTATGGAGATTATCGAGTTACTCGCGAAGATGTTTTATCAGCACGCCAGTTTGGTGATCAGATTGGGCTCTGTGGCGCACCTATTGAAGATCACCACAGCGGCGATGGCACCCAGTGGCGATACCTTCCTGAAGGCAGCGCAGTCGGAATTCCGCTATCGGCGCTACGGGTAAAGGATTCCGAGAACACATTGGTGGCTGGCCGATGTTTCTCTGCGAGCCACGATGCGCACGCAAGTATCCGATCGATGGCGCAATGTATGGCGATGGGTGCGGCTGCCGGAGTTACCGCCGCACTCGCAATTAAGTCAAAGAAATCTATCCGAGAGCTATCAATCTCTGATGTCCAATCAAAGTTGCGTGAAGGTGGCGCAATTTTAGAAATCCAATGATCCGCACGGTTCTCGGTGATATCCAATCTAGCGAGGTAACTGGCGCTTATCTTCATGAGCATTTGATTATTGACTCATCCATTGTTAAAGATCAAATGCCTCATATCTATCTCGATGATGTAACTTCAGCCGTTGCTGAAGTAAAAGATTGTGCCGCGCATGCCATAAACCTTTTTGTTGATTGTATGCCTGGTGAATCTGGTAGAAATCTAGAGAAGCTTCGCGCTATCTCAAAAGAATCCGGGGTTCATATCATCTCAGCAACCGGCATGCATAACCCGAAGTATTACGAGAAATCAAGCAGATATTTAAATGCTGACCGTGAACTACTCAGAGCAATATTTATCGAAGAGTTAAATTCTGGATCTGGGATTATCAAGATTCACTCTTTAAGTGAAACTCTCTCAACGCAAGAACGCGAACTGTTCGCCGCCGCAGTTTGGACTCAAAAGGAAACGGGAGCGCCGATACTCACCCACTGTGAAGAGGGAAAAGGTGCCTTGGCTCAGATAAATGAATTAACTAAGTTAGGTGGGGATTTGAATCGCGTTGTGCTCTCTCATACTGATAAAGAAAGTAGCTTTGATTATCATCGCGAGATACTTGCAAGCGGAATTAATGTGGAATATGACCAATCGCTTCGACAGAGCAATTCCGATAACAGACCCTCATTAGAGCTCACCATTGCGATGTGCAATGAAGGTTATGCTGACCAGATAATGCTTGGAACTGATGGAGCCCGTCGAACGCTCTGGCGATCACTAGGTGGTTCGCCCGGACTTTCCTGGCTAGCCAATGGTTGGCGTAATCTGCTTACGAAGGAAGTATCTGAATCGGTAGTAATCCAACTTTTCCGTGATAATCCCCGCAGATTTTTGACTTGGGATAGCGAATAGGCTCTAT